>OGPP01000278.1_pt1 | contig 59281 bp, 36 predicted proteins | sample 1553021 | NCBI WGS metagenome assembly OGPP01 (sample SAMEA2580217, study PRJEB22360) | human gut metagenome | biome: human gut; feature: human-associated habitat; material: faeces | place: Denmark | collected 2008/2010
ACGAGGCGGAGTGGAAGATGTATAATGATTATTATAACACCTTGGACTTCGCCGTTGAGAAAGGCATGAAAAAAGGGATGGAAGAAGGCATGGAAAAAGGATTGCAAAAAGGATTGCAAAAAGGATTACAAGAAGGATTGCAAGAAGGACTGCAAAAAGGGAAAGAATCTACGGCACGTAATATGAAAGCCGAGGGAATAACCCCTCTTATCATCCAAAAATGCACCGGCCTTTCCCTTGAGGAAATAGAGCGACTATAAAACAAAATCCCTTCAGCCTCCATCCGTTTTTAACGTATAGTTATCAAAGGGAGAGACTGAAGGGATTTTTTATATTTATAAACGATCTAAAAGCTACTCCTCACGCTGCTTCTTCCATTCCTCCGCACACTCTTCCAAGGCCTTATACCAAGCCTGGCCGAACTTACGGATCAAGGGCTCCTTGAGGAACTTATAAACCGGCAATTGCTCTTTCTTTCCTAAGATCTCCGCTGCCTTACAAACGCTCCAGCGATGATAGTTCACGGCCTTGAAATCCCGATACTGAGTGACACGTATCGGGTAAAGATGGCAAGAAACAGGCTTATAGAAATCCGTCTTACCTTCCCGGTATGCTTTCTCAATAGCGCATTTACAAGTACCATCGGCGTCGTAACAGGTAAAGACACAATCTTTGCCGTTCACGATAGAGGTAACCGTATCGCCTTCCTCATCGATATAAGCTACGCCTTGCTTATTAATGACCTCTTGAGCTTTCGGGGATAAATCATCCCAGATAATGGGCAATACTTTCTGGAGCTTCGCCAACTCCGAATCCTCTAATGGAGCGCCGGAATCTCCTTCCACGCAGCACTCCCCCTTACATTTGGAAAGATCACATAAAAAATAACGCTCGATAACGTCAAGACTTACTAAAGTGTCATCTATCTGGATCATAAGATGCGCCTAGCTCTTATTTAATCAATGACTTGCCAGTCATCTCCTTCGGCTGTTTCAAGCCCAAGATGTGAAGGATTGAAGGAGCCACATCGGCCAAAATACCATCCTCTACTTTAGCGTCCTTGTTGGCTGTCACATAAACGAATGGAACAGGGTTCAAGGAGTGAGCCGTATTCGGAGTGCCATCCTCGTTCAAGGCGTGATCCGCATTACCATGGTCAGCGATGATGATTACCTCATAGTCGTTGGCTTTAGCGGCCTCAACCGTATCGTGCAAGCAAGCGTCGATCGTTACGACCGCTTTCTCGATCGCTTTGTAGACACCCGTATGGCCTACCATATCACCGTTGGCGTAGTTCACTACGATAAAATCGAATTTCTTCGTATTGATAGCGTCCACCAATTTATCTTTCACCTCGAAAGCGCTCATTTCCGGTTTTAAGTCGTAAGTAGCCACTTTAGGAGAAGGGACCAAGATACGCTCCTCGCTATCGAACGGAGTCTCGCGGCCACCGTTGAAGAAGAAAGTCACGTGAGCGTATTTCTCTGTCTCGGCGATATGCAACTGAGTCTTACCTACGTTTACCAAGAACTCACCCAGCGTATTATTTACGTTCTCTTTGTCGAACAAGATATGAACACCCTTGAAGCTAGCGTCATACGGAGTCATACAGAAATATTGCAAGCCCGGGATCGTATGCATACCGGCCTCCGGCATATCTTGCTGAGTCAATACAACCGTAAGCTCTTTCGCACGGTCGTTACGGTAGTTGAAGAAGATCACGACATCGCCTTCCTCGATAACAGCAACCGGCTTTCCGTTCTCAACGTGAACGATCGGCTTGATGAACTCGTCTGTCACACCCTCAGCGTACGACTCTTCCATCGCTTTTACCATGCACTCGGCTTGCTTACCCTTACCTTCAACCAATAAGTCGTAAGCCTCTTTCACGCGTTCCCAACGTTTGTCGCGGTCCATAGCGTAATAACGTCCGATGATAGAAGCGATCTTACCACCGGTAGTCTTCAGATGATTCTCCAACGTCTCGATAAAACCTTTACCACTCTTCGGGTCCGTATCACGGCCATCCATGAAGCAATGTACATAAGCCTTGCTGATTCCGTATTCCTTGGCGATATCCGTCAACTTCAAAAGATGCTCCAAAGAGCTATGTACACCACCATCGGAAACCAAGCCCATGAAGTGGATCTGCTTATTATTCTCTTTCGCGTAGCTATAAGCACGTTTGATCTCCGGGTTCTCCATGATCGTATTCTCGCGGCAAGCGATGTTGATCTTCACCAAATCTTGGTAAACGATACGGCCAGCACCGATGTTCAAGTGGCCCACCTCAGAGTTACCCATTTGTCCGTCAGGCAAACCAACGTTCTCGCCAGAAGCCTGTAACTGTGAGGCTGGATAAGTTTTCAATAACTCGTCCCAATATGGAGTCGGCGTGTTAAAGATCACGTCGTCTTTACCTTTGTCACCAATTCCCCAACCATCACAGATAATTAAAAGTGCTTTTTTGCTCATGATTGCTAATTTATTATATTGATTATGTTTTTAACCTTTACGATCGCGAAGATAATCAATTCCATCGTATTATTGTTTTTCTCAATGTATTACTTTTGTGGCAGGAATGGAAAAGAATATACAAGACAAGGATTTGGGAGTCATAACGCTCCGTACCACTCCCCGGGCCACTCGATACACGCTCAAGATATCAAAAGGAAAGATAACCGCCACGATGCCACCCGGGGGAGACGAGAAACGTATGATCGCTTTTATCATGGAGAACAAGGCCCGGCTGGTAAAAGCGCTCCAGAAGCATCCGGCCCGGCCCCTGCTCGACGAAAGATCGGAGTTACAGGCTACGACATTCCGCTTGCATATCTTCCGCACCGAGCGAAGTAATTTCTACATGAGATTGGAGGATGGAGTACTGCATATCGCTTGTCCGAATGAGACTCGTTTCGAGGAGGAAGAGGTGCAATCCTTATTGAAATCCATGCTGGAGAAGGCGCTCCGCCACGAGGCGAAACGGTTGTTGCCGGAACGTATCACGCTATTGGCTAGACAACATGGATTTATGTTGACCGGGGTGAAAATCAATAATAGCAAAACGCATTGGGGAAGTTGTACAATGAAGAAGAGCATTAACCTCTCGCAATCATTAATGCTTCTTCCTTGGCATTTGGTGGATTATGTATTATTGCATGAGCTTTGCCATACGATAGAGATGAACCATAGCGAAAGATTCTGGAAACTGATGGATAAGGTGACGGACAATCAAGCGATTCGTTTACGAAGCGAATTGAAAAACTATCACATGTTGTAGAGACAGAGCACGCTCCGTCTCTACAACTAGGTAATTTGTTAGAAATTGGCTCCTACTTGCAGAATGAAAGTCCGGGGTGCGCCGACATCCATCGGGCGGGCGCTATAGCGCTTGTTTAAGAGGTTGTTCACCAGTCCTTGTACATGGATATTCTTCGTCACTTTCATCCCGACACGCATATCCATGACGAAATATCCTTTATTGTTCTCTGCCCAATAATCATGTAAGTTTCCGAATAGCATCGAGCGCATATAATCCATCAGGTTAGGCTCCGCTTTCGTACGCTCATCGACCATAAAATAATCGACCGCCAATGTCTTGCTTTTCCATGACATATTCGTTCCGATATTAAACTGTTTCCATTCCAGATCAAATACCCCCTTTACGGAATGTTTCTGGCGATATTTTAAATACTTGCTGTCATTCGATTTCGAACGCATCGCCATTAAGTCATCATTCGCTTCCTCCTCCGCGTTCCGTGAATCCACGTCCATATCGATCGGATTCGTATAAACATACCCCAAAGTATATGCCAGACGAGTATCACGGTTAAACTCATACACACCCGAGGTAGACAAGTCTACCCCATAAATCTCCGCCCGGCCTACGTTCGTGAACTGAGCGCCGATTCCTAAGCCGTCGCCGCTAGAGAACGCATTGAACAACTTGGAAAGCCCATCGATATAATCGAAGGTCTTATTATTAAACAGGCCGAAACGGAACTCGATCATATCCTTGTAACGGGTATAAAAGCCGGCCACATCGATAAAGCCCTTCAAATTGCCGAACTTATAGCCTTGCTTGAAACCAAGTTCGGCATTATAACCTTGCTCCGCTTTCAATTCAGCGTTCGGGAAAGCTCCCACACCTCCGATATCCTTCAGGATAAACTTCTCCGTAACGGATGGATAACGGTATCCCTGTCCGAAAGATGCCCGGATAAAACTATACTCACCCAATTCATAATTCAAGCCTCCACGGAAAACAGGTTTTACCGGAACCTTCGCCCCGAAAATCTTCGTCTCCGCTTCCCGGTAGAAATCATCGACCCGGTAATACTCCAGACGAACACCGACCGAGACGTTCAAACGATCGATAAACTTATGATCATATTGCAGGAAGGTAGCCACATTATCGCTACTATGCTGCCCGGTCACTTTCGAATCCGCATGAATACGCTCATAAGTACCTCCAACCGTGAGTTGTGAATGTTCGAACTTCTTGCTGAATTGGTAATCCAGATTATAGGAATAGGTATGATCCGTAGCCTCCGGCGCTTTTTTCTCCATCGGTTTCATGGCATCTACCAACCAAGCCCCTACGTTATTCTTATCGGGTAGCGGAGTACGTCCCATCACCCAAGAAATCAAGTCCATATAATCCGCCGAGGTAGCTGTCGGGAAAAAATGATTTCCCAGCTTGCCCAATTCACCCATCAATCCGCTCACCTTCCCGTTCATCACCTCCGGCAAATACGGTAAGAAGGTCGGCAATAACTCGGTTTGCCAGTTTTGCGCCATATTGATAATCTCCGGGACGGATGAGATATCAAAACCCATATTATTCGTTATGTCAAAAAGAGACTTATCCGTAGTATGCGTGATGATACGGCTTCCCCGATGGAAGAAACGCCCCTTGAAACGATGAGTCGTCCCTTTTTCCGAATTCGTATAATTCAAGAAGGGATCTATATAAAATGTATTCTCACGGCGTCCCATATTCGCCAGCGGAGATTGAATATAGGGCTCCTCCGGAGAACGCCAGATAAAGAAACCGGTATAATCGTTATACAAATAATTCACGTTCACGCCATAGTTCAACCCTTGTACCCGGGGATCGTGATACGTAAGATTCCCACCGACCCGGACACGGCGATTGTAATTATCCTGCCGATACCCGTCGTCCAAGAATGTATTAGCCCCCACTGTCAAATCAAAATTCTTGATCCTACGGGAATGAGAGAGATCCAAGCCTCCATATAAAGGCGTCCCGTCTTGGCGCGGCTTCCCATACAATCCTCCTTGTACGTTCACCTGTGTTACCGGATCCAATCCGGGGCGTTTCGTTTTCACGTGAATCAAACCATTCAAGGCAGAAGAGCCATATAATACGGAAGAGGCCCCTTTCAGTACCTCTACTTGATCGACGTTCTCCATCGGGATCATATTCCAGTTTATCTCGCCGGAACCCGGAGTTAGCACCGACATTCCGTCCACCAGAATCAAGCAACGGCTACCCACGCCATAGGTCCATCCCGTACCACCGCGTACGGAAGGTTGCCGGTCCGTCACGTCCACACCGGAGATATTCTTCAATACGTCCGTTAAATCTTTCGGAGACTGACGAGTGATATCTTTCGCTTTCAGTAATTCCATAGAGACGGTAATATCGCTTAGCTTTTGCTCATAACGCCCGACGCTCACGACGACCTCGTCCATCATGTTTGAGTTTGTTCGCAAGGATACGTCATGCGTCAAGAACTCTCCCGGATCTACTTTCACGGGAACGCTCAACGTTTCATATCCCAGATAGCTAAAAGTCAATACAGCGTCGCCATCCGTCACTTTCAGCTCATAATAACCGTTTATATCAGACACAGTTCCTCTCGTACCCCCTTTGTCCTTATAAAAAACGTTTACCCCGGCTAAAGCTTCCTTGCTCTCCGCATCCTTAATATACCCTTTCACGTCTTGGCCGAAAGAGGCATGGGTTATCAAGAGAAGAAATAATATCAATTTGTAAGTATTCTTCATATCCAAATTATATTTCGCACAAATATAAAGGTTTATTCCATACCGCTAGACAGGTATTTAAAAACAGACCAAGAAGTCCTGTAAATAGACTATACTCTTTTTATTGCGCTAAGGAGAACCGTAAACTAATACCATAGTTCGAGTTCGATGTCGGGTAAGAAGATGTGGACACGATCGGCTCATTGATCTGTAAATCATAGAACGCTCTCAATGTCAAGGCACGACTTAACCCGTAATCCGCAGAGAACTGGATGGTCTTGGCGATATTCCCGCTGGTAGCCTGCGTAAACTGATCCTCAATCTTACGGATCAACGATTGCATTTTACGGTAAGAGAAATCTAAGCGGATCGTAAGATCATTACTGAAGTCGCGTGTCTTTTTCATTTTCAACACCTTGTTAAACTCAGTCAACTTATATCCTACTCCTATCACGAATTCGTTGGAAAGCGCTTCCACCAATTGGTAAGAGGAAATATTCAAGCTTAAGTTACGAGTCTTGCGCAACTCAAATTTACCTGTTATATTATTCAATAAAGTAGCGTCCACACCAAACAACGGGCTGAATCCTTCCGTGATACTCACGGCCGCTATATCATAAGGAGACGACGGCGTAGGATTACCTGTCTGGATATCGCGGATATATCCCAAACCATCCTGCCCGGCATCTACCCAATCCAAGAAGGAGGAAAACGCACCTACGCTATAGGAACAACGATATTGATGACTTAACATCATACTCTTAAAGTATTTGCGGATAACCGGTATACGGATCAAGCCATCATACGTAACACGCCAGTTCGGTAGCAGGCTCTTAACAGACGGGAAGGCTGACAAGCCTACCTTATTCGGGTCCTTACCCGTATAAGCCGCCAAGAAAGCAGGTACCAATACCTCCATGGAATTCAGGCTTACGCCTCCCCCTACGGCTGGATCATAAGGTTTTCCCGCTAAAGCATGCCCCGCCATAAAACCGGAGCTCGGATAAACCGTACCAGAATAGGTATCCATCAAACGCTGGGCGATCACGCTACGATGAGCGATAAATTTATCGAACGCTTTCGAGGAATAACCGTTATTAGCGTTTCCGCTGCCGCCGAAAGCGCTCCCCAAGGCAATCGTAGTCATCGTGAAGCTACCTCCCATCTGCTCGGGCATACCGTCTTGCATATAATAGATATCGGTACTACGGGTATCTACCCGGTTTGCGTTCAAATCAATCTTCAAGCCGGCTATAGGTTCTAGATTCGCACGAATCGTAAGATTCTTCGCGCTATTGATCATGGCGGGAGTCGTCATATTCTCATTCTTTACCAGCCAGCCCCGCTCGTCCGCCTCGTCGATAAAGCTCCTTCTTACCGCTCCAAAAGCAAAACCGAGTCCCGGAGCCAAAGTTCCTGTACGCCGTTGTCCGAACATATCACCAACCTCCGGTGCGTAACCACTCAACATCATACCGTCTATCAACGAATATTGTATGTTTACCCGACGTACCATCATCAAGAAACGGCTACTATATTCAGCGACTTTCGTTAAAGTTCCCTCCAAAGGCTGAGGACCAGGCACAATTGTCAGCTTCAAATGAGCCGTATCTTTATTCAAGATCATGACTTGGGCATAATTGATCGGCTTATATTTAATTGAATAGACCTTCCCATCCGCTCCACGTGCCGTGATACGAACCTTCTTCGTAAACATTCCATGCTGCACGATCGTTCCACTATCCGGGCTCAATTGAATCTCTTTCTCTAGTTTCACCTCTTTCTTCTTTTTCTCCGGTTGACGAGCGCTTACCCGGGAAGAGGCCATAAATTTCTGGTTGATCTTCTTCAGATATTTATTCTTATTGTACAATGACTGCAAATTGAAACTACCCTGCCAGTCAAATTGACGTTGGTTCTTTATTATATTACCCTGTTCCAACTCAATACTAGCGACATTGGCTCCACGATCCCAGTTGTACGTGGCATTATAAGTCAATGAACTATTTACCCAGTCTAATGCCGGTATGAATTGCAATGGCATATTCCAAGTGACATTAAACGTTTGGTCATATTTCAAAGGAGTACCCAAATCACGGATACTTTGCTTCACGGAATCCTTCCATACCTGATAATCATCCGGATTCAATTTCTTATTCACTTGAACATTCGGTTCCTCGATACGGGCATTCGTACCGGAAGTAAACGTCATGCTCAGATTATTCGTAAAGTCCCAACGCAAACTGAAGGCACGGTCCCACAAGAAATTGTGACTGAATGAGAGCAACTGGTTACCTCCATCCGTAGAACTTGTCAAATCCCTTAGCTTAATCTCATAGTAATTCCGCATCATCGCCGTCTGGAAACTAATATTCGACGGAACGTAATTCAGTCCGAATTGCTTGATATATTTCGTATATCCATTATTCTTCTTCAGCTTCTCGAAGGGTCGGAACGGTTTCACGTAAGGCGTATAATTATAAGCGAAATTACCCCGGTAATCCTTGGTTGTCTCATATTCGGTCTCCGGGTTCTTCTTACTGTTCTGGCTATAAGAGTAACCTAACGAGAAGTTCGCCGGATCATACGGCATCGGGTTCTTGCTACGGATATCTACCTTTACGTTATTGAAAGAGACGCTCTTAATAGTGGTCTGATCCAAAGAATAACTCTTGATGGAGTCTTTCTCGGCTTGGGTCTCTACCGCATCCAAAGCGTCCGAAAGCTTAATATCCTCATTCAACGGATCATACTCAGGAGTTGTAGTCTCTTTCGAATAAGCATAGTAAAAAGGTATGCTAACCTTTGCTTTCTCAGGGAACAACTTACCCAACTCAATCGAGGTCGCCACACTATATTGCGAATAATCATCCATCCGACGTTCGGCCAGCGACTGATCCAACGCACCGAAACCAGCGGTTTCCATTCGTCCACTTACATTGACCGTACCCAAATCGGATAAAGCGACGTTCAGATTCGCATTAGCGGCCCAACCTCCTTTCTCGTCGAAATCGGTCATACGAAGTTCGTTTACCCAAACCTCACCGCTCTTGATATCACCCGTATTATTACGTACGCCGATCATGATCACTTTCACCTCCGCTAAGCTAGGGTTACCGATGATACTGATTTTATTACGCGTATTATCCGGATCATTTTTCGAATAAACCTTTTGGTAGCTTATATTTCCCTGTCCTTGACGTTTCAATTTATTTCGCTCCAACTTCAAGTCGGTTAGAGTCTCCAGTTTAAAATTCAAAGTATTATTTAAAGGCCATACTTTTTCTTGATCCGCACTATTGTTCGTATTATAAAGAATAGTACTATGAGGAGTCAGATCCAAAGGCACCTCATACTCATAATAATTATTCTTATAGTCAGAACCTAAACGAATAAATACAGAGAAATCACCATTCGACAAAGTCTTGCTCTCATCAATCGGCGCTTCCGCATGAGCGAACATTTGTAATCGTTTATACCGGCGAAGGTCATAAGCGGTAGATTTATAAACCGCACGTGCATCCGCAGGAGATAAATCCGTTATCTTCATAGACAATGCCTGCTCGTTCTGTTGAAGCAACTGAGGCTGACTGGAATCGAACATACGGCTGATACCCGGAGGCAACACATAGTTGACCGGCTGACGCTGCCCGTTCTCCTCTATATTTACAGAAGATACGACGATCTGTCCATCAGACTTTGGCGGAATAAGAGGATTTGACAAATCCTGCGTATAAGTACGCCAATCACCACGAACCAATTCCAAGGTACCGAAACGCAGAACCGTAGACTTACGGAATCCTGTCATATACATACGCATGAAACGGACTGTCTTGAAATCCCGGATCGCTCCAACCCTCTTCTCATAATCTTTAATAGGAATCTTAAATAGATACCATTTTACTTTCTCCTTATCACCATTCATTAAGGTTACTTCCGGAGTACGCTCATCAACGATGTTGTTTACACCGACCTGCAAATCTTTTGGACGGAGAGATATCTTGTACTCAAAATATTTCTCTGTCTCATTCAACGTATTATCGCCATTGATATCTTCCACATCTGGTGTACTCTTTCCGGCTGTAGCATATCTTTGATCGGATTCTTGTGAGTTTCCCTCTGTACCGTTATATCGTTTATAGCGAGATAGGATATCCAACTCCTTAGCATCGTAATCATCCCCACGGAAATAGTGATAATTATCCCCGGCAGGATCGTTAAAAGGAGAAAACGGATCATCCATCATCTTAGAGATTGTCTCGCCGGATAGTTTCGCCCTCAATTTATTCAAATAATCCGCATACGTAGGGAAAATTTGCTCTTCCTCCGTAGAAAGACCGTTCAAACCGACATCTTGCAGCTCACGATTTTGGGCATCAAACGCATATCCCGTACTTTGCGTGCGAGGCACCTTACCCCAAACAGTCGTATCAACTTTCGACATATCACCGTCCACGGGCATACCATTCTCAAAGAATTTCCGCTCATCTTTCAAGATATCCTCGGAAATCTCACCCAAGTTAAAGTATAGGTCACCACCCTCGGCTGTCTCGTCCTCAAGATACGGGTCTAAAAGCCAGAATTCGATATATTCATAATTGGCAGATTCCAAATCGCTAGGCTCGATCTTGCGCATTACACCACCCCAACGTTTTTCCGGATTACCCAACGTACCGTCCGAGTTTACATTTTCCGCATCTAGGTTATACGGACCACGCTCATTCGGGTAAAAAGCGAGGTTTAATACAGGCAAAGTCGTATTATCATTGGTTCCCAACTCTTTATTCGGGAAGATCTCTTTATAACTGACTCCACGGGTGTAATGATTCGATAAATCATCATTCGTAAGATGTCGAGGGCGGGAAGAGGAACTCTTCCGAGTGAAGATTCCGTCTACCGTATACCAAGCCAACAAAGCTCTGTTTTTACCATAAGCGATATCGTTCACCTTCTCCGCTTCCGGAAATTTAGGATTCGAATCTTCATAGGGGGTACTCGCCAAGTTCCAAGCATACGGGTTCAAAAGATCCATACCACTTTGTGTAGACTCGAAGTCATCCAAATAAGAGTAACCACCCGTATATTGATTCTCATAATGTCCCGCTATTAAATGAGCGAATTCCGCATTGAATGAGATTTGGCTAGGTTTGGTCAATGTCAACAAGGGTAACTTATCAAATACGTTTGTCAACCACTGGCTCTCGGCTTTATAAGAGGTATTCAAGCCCCATAAAGTATTCTTTATAGACTCATCTCCCAAAGTGGTTTTTACCGTAAGAGGCATTTCCGACATATGCATAACCGTGGCACCGACCATGAAGTCCTTATTGAACTGGTAATTCAAGTCTAACCCGATCATCGTCTTTCGCTGCATATTAAAAGTAGACTGGTTCTCCAGAGATACGCTAACGGGTGTCCCACTCGATATGATGCTCTCATTCAAGATCGTCACACGTCCTAAACTGTAATCTACCGTATAATCCACATTCTCGGTCAGTGTAGCTCCTCCTGCCGTGACACGTACGGATCCACGGGCCACGTTAGTAGCTCCCAAGTCGATCTCCGAACCCGACGAGGCTTTATACTCACCACTTAAAAGAAATTTATTTTTCTCGGCGATCTGGCGGGCAACGGTTAATGTCGAGTCATACAACTCTTGGAATACATATTTACTGGCATAGGCATTACCTACCTTTTCCCGTAATTTCGAGCCGAAAGGTTGTACACAAGGGAATATAATCTTACCGGTCTCCGCCTGTATCGTATAACCGTCAATAAAATCGAAGAAACCATCCGGATTCGGATTGTCATAGGTATCCAAGCGATCCAGCCCTAATACCCGAATCAAGATTTGATTCGCACAATTACCTTCCGGAAGATAGTTTACATACGTACCGGTAGAATCGCTCTGGTAGGTAACGTTTAACTTAAACTTCTCTTTCTGTACCGAATAAGCACCCAATGAGTATACGTTCTTCATCATCAAGTCCCAGAACATCATATCCGGCGACATCGTGATACCCTTTAGCAACTTCACATAAATACAGTCGCTCGTATTCTCTTTATTATCCGTAGAGAACTCACCGACTTGATAGGTCTTGCCATTATAGATAAAACTAAAAGCGACACCCAATACCTCATCAGCCTGTAACTGAGTCCTCAAAGAAATATAACCCAATTTCTTGTTTAATGTATACTCAGATGACTCTAGCAAACGGGCACTCTCGATTTTTTCAAAATCCCGTCCTCCCTCCATGGAGCCTTTCAACGCATCATTAACCATACTTATCTTTCGGGCATCCGTAAATTGAGTGGTTAAAGTCGTATATAAATTGTTTGCGGAATTATTCGGACGTCTGTCCGTTCCGGAAGGCATCACCAACGCAGTATTACCGATATTACGAGATTCATTTTCTCCCAAATCGGTGAAAGCTACGATATTGCGGGACTGGTCATAATTACCTCGTTTATTGGTCACCCACACTTCTATCTTAGAGATCTCGATACCGGAGGTGACGGTAGGCAAAGACTCCATAAACTTATCGTAGTTATCATAGAAATAATGGCCCAAGAAGAAGTGACGGTTCTCGTCGTATTCATCCACCTTGATCTCGAAGGGCTTCGTTTGCACGCCCCCTTTTGAGCTAACCGTCTTGGATTCAGATTCCTGCTGGGCAAACAAGGCGTTCACTCGCAACTTACCAAATTGTAAATCCGCTTTCATACCAAATAAAGCCGCACCTCCATTAATCAAGGAATTGCTGGTATTCATGCTCACGTTACCGGCTTCTAACGACTTGATAATCTCATCCTCCTCGCCTGTATACGCCAACTTCAATTTTTTGGAATCGAAATCAAAAGAGGTCTCGGTATTGTAATTCATTCCGAAATTCACCTTGCTACCCACCGAGGCTTGTACATTTAACTGCACACTCTCGTCAAAATTGAAGAAAGTACGTTTACGGGAACGCTCCGGAAGAGAAGGATCATTATTCTTATTCGTCTTCAATCCCATCGTGATCTCGGCCGAACCTTGTGTTCTTACACGTACTCCACCGGGGCCGAAAATACGTTCCGCCGCACCGATATTAAACTGCATATCGGTTAAGTTGAACTGTTTATTCGTAGCTTTTTGGAATTCTTCCTCGTTCTTTTGGCGGAAATAGGAACGAAGTGATTGTTGCATAGAATAATCTTGGTATTCCGCTGGGGTTAAACTCATCGGCGTACCAATCTCCATATCGCCTAATTTCGTACGGACAATATACGTATTCGTCTTTAAATCATACTCAATCGTAGTCTTGACATTCTCCGGATCACGCAAATCGGCAGGTGATTGTTTCACGATATCTTGATATTCCTCCGGTGTAGTTTTAGCTACCGGATAACGGGGAGGAATCGTATCCTCCGGAGCTTCCAGCAACTCCAATTCCGGCAAAGATGATGTATACGCAAGGTAATCAGCATTCAGCGAATACAAGCCGACACCAAACAATAATACAACGATCCATATGGAATATTTCAGTATTCGTTTTCTCATTTTCTCATTTAATTGTCAATTGTTAATCGTTAATCCTCAATTGTCAATTATCAAAGCATTCTAAGCGCAGTTTTAATTACTTGTTCCACAGCTAAAGTGGGCGAGCCTTTCAAAATAGCGGATACCGCTTTTTGCGAAGCCGCTTTCTGGAAACCCAACATAACCAATGCGGCTACGGCCTCCTCGGTTACCGCTCCATTAGAGATTGATGCCTCCGGCAAGTTTCCGGCCATACTCTCCATAGGTTTCACCTTATTTTTCAAATCTACCAAGATACGCTGGGCCGTCTTCAAACCAATCCCTTTCACGGCAGTCAATGCGGCCTCATTCTTCGAACCGATCACTTGAACCAATTCGGATGGCGGCAGAGAAGAAAGGATCATGCGTGCGGTATTCGGTCCCACTCCAGAAACGGAAGTAAGCAAAAGGAACAACTCCCTTTCGATTTTCTCGGCAAAGCCAAATAGTAAATGAGCATCTTCCCGGATTACCTCATATATATATATTTTTCCGGTAGTCTTGTTCCCAAACGCACTATATGTATTCAAGGATATATTCAGCTCGTAGCCTATACCACCACACTCCAAAATCATACGTGTAGGTGTAAGTTCCACGATTTCACCCTTTATATATTCTATCATCTATATATCTTTTTAATATTCCGTACCTATTATAACGCAAAATTAATCAAAAACGTATATCGGGTTACCATTCTTTTCCCGGATAAGGAACCTTAAAGGTTTCAAAACAACCCCGATCCTGCAATGTCACATAACATTGACGATGATCAGGTCCTCCAAATGTTAAGTTAGACGGCTGTTTTCCTGTCAATTGAATCTCTTCAACTAAATCTCCTTGCGGATTTAACAAAGCTATAGTGCCCTTATCATAACGGCAAATATAAAGATTTCCTTTCTCGTCACACTTCATACCATCCATACCGTACCCCTCAAAAGTATGAAATAGACGTTTATTCCTTAAAGTACCATCCGGGCATATATCATATACCCAGACTTTTAATTGGGCAGATTCATTAACGTACAAGCGTTTACCATCCTCACTCACAGCGATGCCATTAGTCGTTCCCATATTCGTCTCCAATAAGGAGACTTTCGCATCCGGGGTAATCAACCAAAGTTGGCCTTTTTGATTCGGCCAATCCGGGTCACTCGCATACATATTTCCATTGGGGGCAAATACAATATCGTTTGGTTGATTCATCTTTGGCTCATGAGCGAATACGCTGATCTTCTTAGATTTCATATCCACTTTTAAGATATTATGCCCTGTATAATCCGCCACGTACATATTTCCATCTTTCCCGAAGCGGATACTATTTCCGGTAGATCCTTCCGGCAAAACGAGAAAACAGCCATGGCTACCATCTGGGCGTACAATACCGATCGTCCCTTCTTTCTTATAATTTACGGCATATAAATTTCCTTCGCTATCTACAGCCGGACCTTCTATTCCGGAAGTAAATGTGTGCTCTGGCATCCAACCCGTTGCTTTCAATACATTCTGGGCATTTAAAGAAATCCCACAATACAGAATACCACACAGCAGACTAGCAATGACCTGTATACTTTTCATTTTCAATAATTTTACTGTTTCCAAAAACCGGGGACTAATATCGTTAATACCGTAAATATCTCCAGACGCCCTGTTAACATCAAAAAAGACAGAAACCATTTCGACACCGTGGGGACATCCGCAAAATTACTTACCGGACCAAGCGTTCCCAAGCCGGGCCCTACGTTACTTATAGCAGAAACAGCGGCACCAATCGCCTCCGAAAATCCCATCCCATCCAAAGATAAAGCCAAACAGCTCACCACGATTAACGTAATATAAGCGAACACAAAAGCTAACACACGATGTACGATATCACCAGATACGACATGCCCGTTCATTCGTACTGGAATCACCGCATGGGGATGTGTCTGTTTCTTAAATTCATTGGAGAGATTCTTCGTTAAAATAACGAAGCGTCCCATCTTCAAGCCACCGCAAGTAGATCCGGCGCATCCACAAATAAACATCAAGATCAATGCGATAAACCAGAAAAACGGTCCCCAAGGAATATAGTCATCCGTAGCGAATCCACACGTAGAAACCAAGGTCACCACTTGGAAAGCCGCCTTACGGAACGCATTCTCTACATCCGAGGCGAATCCAAGGTACAAGATCCACACCATGACAACGATAATAGCGCCTAAAACAAAAAAGAAAAACCAGCGAAACTCCTCATCTTTAATCAATTTCTTCACATTTCCATTAAAACAGAAATAAACCAATGTCATATTGGTAGCTCCGATAAACATGAAAATAGTTATTACATACTCTATATAAGAGGAATTCCAATAAGCGATACTTGCGTTTTTGGTTGAATATCCACCAGTAGATATAGCCGTGAACGCATGATTTACCGCATCATACAAATTCATCGGACCAGCCCATAAAAGGCCGACTAAAAAAAGTGTCAGAAAAACATACACCCCCCACAGGCGTTTAGCGACTTGCGTAATACGAGGACGAAAACGTTCATGGGTTATACCGGGCGTTTCGGCATCAAACATCTGCGAGGCACCACCCCCGAAAATAGGCATCAAAGCCACGGTGAATACGACCATACCGATACCTCCCTGCCACTGTGTAAGACTCCGCCAGAATAAGATACCTTTAGGCAACGCTTCTATATTCGTTAAAATAGTAGAGCCTGTAGTCGTAAATCCGGACATGGTCTCGAAAAAGGCATCGGTCACATTATCTATATATCCTCCTATATAGAATGGTAACATTCCAAATAAAGAGAATAAAATCCATGTCAATGTCACGATCAACATTCCTTCCCGCCGGCCGGCCGAGTGTTCATTCGCCTTAAAGCCCATAGAGTAGAACAAAAAACCGGTCCCGAATAAGATTCCGCTTGAAATAAGAAGCGGATATACATCACTCCCCCGATAAAGGAAGGCTACGACAGTAGCAGCCAGCATAAAAAAAGTCTCAAGGATGAACATCACCCCTAGCATCTTCACTATAAAACGTACGTTCAACATAACTATCAACTAGTTAAAGTAGTCCTCCAGCTTACGCATAGCCGTATCCAAGCAGAATACGACAACATGATCGTATGCCTGTATCTGAGTATCACCCTTGATCATCATAGGTTCACCGTCACGAATCAACCCACCGAGAGTCATATCTTTCGGCAGACGGAGATCCTTGACTTGTTTCTTGGTAATCTTTGAATCCGGGCGAGCCACCAACTCCGCCACATCCGCATTCGCAAAGGTCAAACATTTCACGTTAGAGACATCCGCATCCAAAAGAAATTGATAGATATGGCTGGCCGCTATCAGCTTTTTGTTGATAACCGAACCGATGTCCATACTTTCCGCCAATTGGATATAATCGATATTCTCAATCTTAGCGATTGTCTTAAACACACCTAAACGCTTAGCGGCCAGACATGCCAATATATTCGTGCTGGAATTTTCCGTCAAAGCTATAAAAGTCTGCGCATCCTTGATGCCTTCTTGCATCAACAAATCAGTATCACGGCCGTCTCCGTTTATAATCAATACATTACTAGGCACTACCTCAGCGATTCGATGACTTTTCTCTTTATTAGCCTCAATTACTTTTACCCGGATGTTATTCGGTAAATATTGGCAAGCACGGATAGCGATACGGCTTCCTCCCATAATAATAACCTTCTTTACTTCCGGATCTTTCTTCCCGGCCAGTAAGCGCACATCCTCTATATGAGATCGGGTCGTCGTAAAGAATACGATGTCACCAGACTCTATCCGGTCCGTACCACGGGGGATTATCGTCTCGTTCTTTCGCTTAATAGCGACAATATGATATAGCTTCTGCTCATTTAGCAATTCGGCCAATACCCGGTTCACCAAACGGGAATTATCCCGAACTTTAACACCTATCAGAATTAAAGCTCCACCAAACAGCTCCCAATATTGGCGTGTCCACGGACGGCGCACAGCTGTCACGATCTCCTTAGCCGCCAACATCTCAGGGTAAATCATCGAGTTGATTCCCAGTTTCTCGAAAAGTTCTTTATTTTTGGGTAATAAATATTCGTAGTTATTGATTCGGGCCAACGTACGATGCGCTCCTAGATTATGAGCCAACATACAAGCCGTCACATTGGTAGTCTCCTCGGGAGTAACACTTACGAACAAGTCCGCTTTCTTGATCCCCGCTTCCTCCAAATCTCTAAGCGAGGTCGGATTCCCGACCATAGGGAGAATCTCCATGCTAGATTTTGAGAAATTCAGCCGTTCCTCATTCGGATCCATCAAAATGATATCCTGATTCTCTTGAGATAACATTTTCGCTAAATGTGTACCTACTTCTCCCGCACCGGCTATGACAATTTTCATATTTTATTAATTGACAATAATCAATTCTCCTTTTTCAACTGTTTCGCAATGCTCTCGGCATCCATACCACATAATTGATACAGTTCCGGTATAGAACCATGCTCGATAAACGCATCCGGCACTCCGATACGCTTTACATGAGGCGTATAGCCATTGTCTGCCATAAACTCAAGGACAGCGCTACCAAAACCTCCTTTTATCACTCCATTCTCTACCGTAATAATACGGTTATATTTCTGCCCGATCTCATGCAACAGCTCCTCATCCAACGGTTTCAAGTAGATCATATCGTAATGGGCTATCGATACCCCCTCTTCTTTCACCATCTCGATGGCTTTGATCACCTCGTTTCCGATCGGTCCGATAGAAAGTACGGCGATATCATCCCCGTCACACAACTTTTTCCCTTTTCCTATAGGCAATACTTGCATCTCGTTACGCCAATCTTTCATCTCCCCCTTACCTCTAGGGTAACGAATTACGAACGGGCCATCAAAAGCGGCATAGCCTGTATACATCAAATTCCGTAAATCCAACTCATTCAATGGGGAAGCGATTACCAAATTCGGTATCGGACGAAGATATGCTAAATCAAACACGCCATGATGTGTAGCTCCATCCTCTCCCACTAATCCCGCACGATCCAGACAGATCACCATATGTAGTTTTTGCAAAGCTACATCATGGATAACCATATCATACGCACGCTGCATAAACGAGGAATACACGTTGCAGAAAGGTATCATTCCCTCCTTTGCTAATCCGGCAGAGAAAGTTACGGAATGTCCTTCCGCAATTCCCACGTCAAACGCACGATCCGGGAAGGCTTTCATCATATAGGTCATCGAGCAACCGGAAGGCATAGCCGGAGTTACGCCTACAATACGTTCATCTTTCTCCGCAAGCTCTACCAATGTATGACCGAATACGTCTTGATATAATTGAGGCTCATCTAATTTACGAACGATAATACGCTGGCCGGTTTCCTTATTGAACTTTCCGGGAGCATGCCATTCCGTAGCGGACTCTTCCGCAGGTTTAAAGCCTTTTCCTTTTTTCGTTTTGATGTGCAACAGCTTAGGGCCTTGCATATCTTTTATATCATTCAATACCTTCACCAGATAATTTACATCATGCCCATCCACCGGACCAAAGTAACGGATGCTGAAGCCTTCAAATAAATTATGTTGCTGGGTAAGCAATGCTTTAAGGCTATTGTTAAAACGTAAGATGTTTTCCCGGCGATCGTTATTGATGAGCTTGATCTTCTTTAAGCCTCGATACACATCGTATCTCATTTTATTATAGGCTTGACTCGTCGTTATATCCACTAAATACTGGCTAAGACCACCTACGCTATGATCTATCGCCATATCGTTATCATTCAGGATAATTAACAAATTATTAGGATTGGCAGACGCATTATTCAACCCCTCGAAGGCGAGTCCTCCGGTCATAGCGCCATCCCCAATCACGGCGATCACATGGCGATCCAGTTCCTTCTTCAAGGCCGAGGCTACCGACATACCCATCGCCGCAGAGATTGAATTTGAAGCGTGTCCGGCGATAAAAGCGTCATACTCGCTTTCCGCCGGATTAGGGAAGCCGCTAATTCCTTTAAACTTACGGAGCGTATGGAAAATATCTTTCCTTCCTGTAAGTATTTTATGTCCATAAGCTTGATGCCCGACATCCCAGACAATACGGTCATAGGGGGTATTGAATACATAATGAAGGGCGACTGTCAGCTCTACCGTACCAAGGCTTGCACCTAGGTGACCAGGATTCTCAGACAAAACATCGATAATATATTGACGCAAATCGGCACATACCTGCTCCAACTTATCCTGTGACAAATGTCTCAAGTCTTCCGGAAAATGAATGCTATCCAATAGGTGTTCAACTTTGCTTTCAGCCATGTCTGCTAATTTTTCTGGCAAAAATACAGAATAAACGGCATATATAATAGTATTGTCCTGTCATTTCTTAGACAAGGGGGAAATCCATATTGATTTTAACAGCTAAATCCTATAAAATTTCATAGTTATGTTTTTTTTAAAACATAGTTATGAGTTGTGAATTTCATAACTATGAATTTTTCAAGTTATAATATAGTCATGAAATAACACCACTTGGAAATAAAAATAGCCCAACCACACCAAATTTGATCTCTTAAAAAGCACAATAAGTCTAATATTTCCAAACTATTACCTATACACCTAATAATCAACATACAATAAAATCGTATCTATCCAAGCTCCGATTAGTATCCATAGTATTTTGAATTTCTATTAATACTAATCACTATTTCTATGGATAGTAAAGCAGGCTACAATGAAGCCTATTTTCAAGAAATATACAATAAACAGAATGGCTCCCGGCTGATTAATGATACGTTTAGCGGTAAAGCATGTACATAGCTACGTATTCAAGTAAAGATTCGTATATGGTACAGTTGTCCAAATAAAAAAGAGCTGTGCTTCCCATTTTACCGAGAAACTTAACAGCTCTTTCTTCTTACAAAACCTCTTAATTTTTTATTCCAAGGTAAAGTTACCGGTCAAGTGTCCCAACCGATGTAACAACACAACCTGATACTGGCCATTTACTTCTCCCGCTAAAGAGAAAGAATAAGTTCCACCTGCCTCTGAAGAAACAACATCTTCATAGACTTTCACTCCTTTATCATTCATGACACATACGGTCAAGTTTGATAAATCATCTTCAAAGCTCAAGGAAAGGATGTCTCCTTCGATTGATGCAACTGGAGGACGGTTTGTGTTAACGGAACGATAATAATCCTCCTCATTCCATTGTCCTTCTGTAGGGATAGTATCCGCAAAAGAAAACTGAACTAAAAACAACATAACTGCTAAAACAGCAAATTTAAATGCATTTCTCATAACAAATGTGTATTAATTGTGAAACAAACATAGCATGATTAGTTAAAAAGCAAGGCATTACTAATTGCACAAATTATGCACAATCCTATTAAAAGTCACGTATAAACTTATCAAACTTCTCAGAAGAACCTTTCTCTGAGTGAATTTTATCATATAATCGTTTCCTTATCATTGAAACATTAGTTGGAGTTGTCACAATCAACATAGCAATAGTAACAGGAGGAACATTTGCTTTAATTAAACAGCTAACCCGCAATTCTGTCATCGTTAATCTAGGAGCGACACCCATTAAACGATGAGTAAAATTGTCATATGTATTATCTATAGCCTTAAACAACTCATCCCAATCCTCTTCTTTAGGCCTCCATTCTTCTTTAAGGTGGAATCTATAATAAATATCCGACATACAAAATTCCTCAATCAGAAGCTGCTTTTCCGTTTTAACGCATTTTAAAGTCTGATTTTCAGCTTCTAATTTTAATTTTTGCAAAGCCATAAGTTCTTTATCTTTTTCAGTATAGGCCATGGAAGACTCTTCCAGTTGCTTTTCCAAGCACTGGATCATCTTTTCATTATGCTCAAGACGTATTTGATCTTCGTCTCTCTTCTTCTTTAGAGCAAATAGTCTTTCTCGTTGCTCACACAGTTTCATCTTTTTTCTTTTCAGAGAAAAATATACACATATTGCCCCCATTACAACACAAATCAGACAAATTCCACCAAACAAACACATATATAAATATCTTATCTTCATTTTATCAAGCAAAATCTTCGCTTTCAAAAATTTTGATTCAGCTTGATGATAATCATATAAACTCTCCATTTTACGAATTGACTCAGTCTGCTTAATCAAATTAATAGAATCTCTCAATTCTTCATATTGTATCTGATTGATAGCATAATACTTCCAATGCTTTTTTTCTAATTCTAATCGCGCCAAATAGTAAAAAGCACCCGCACGTGTTTTAAGAATAGGGCTATTTGTACAAAGTCGTAAATAAAAATAGGCAGAATCTATCTGATTTGTTTTATGGAAAAGTTTTCCTAAAGTAAGATATGTAGGATCCAACAAAATTCTTTTTGAGGGAGAACTCAAAACTTTCTGTATATATTTATAACTTTTTAAATATTCTCCTTTATCTATATACAAACTGGCTAATTCTCCATACACCAAAGGCTTATTACGATTATTACAAACAAGAAGAGCTTGTTCATAATATGCTATTGCACTATCATTCTTTTCTAAAGCAGTAAAAGTTCTCCCTATATCTCTCAAAACATACGATATACCAACAGAATCTTGCATTAAAGCAAAGCGATCTAAAGCCTTCCTTTGGTAAGGAAGAGCCTTTTCATACACATTTTGATATGTATATAACATTCCTATGCTATTATATATTCGTCCTAGTAGCGCATGATCTTCTACCTTACTCTCATCCTGTAACGCTTTCAAATAATAATCCTGCGCATGAAGAGCATCACCTAGGTCTTGGTTTATTCTCCCTCTATAATACCAAGCTTTTGCTTTTCTTTCCCAATCTTCCGTTTTATCAAAAAATTCAACTGCTATTGTAATTAACGAATCTGAAGTAGGTTTGATATAAGTCTTATTTTGAGCTTCTGTCAAAAGTAGGTAGTACATAGCACGATCCTTTTCTGAAAGATCATTTACATCTTGTATTGTTGATAGCAATGTTAAAACGCTATCGGGATGTTGGGACATTATCTTTTCCGCATGTTCATATAGACCTGAGTGATGGCTACATGACATTAGTCCAGTAATAAAGAACAGAAAAAAGACGTATAGATTGTTTTTCATACTCTGTAACATTTTTATTTTCCACAAATGTAAGTAAAATCTCTAATCCTAAAAGTCTTGATTTTTACTGAATTAGACACATACAAGGATTTACGGGTATTTGTATTCCTCCATCTGTTTTGAAAATCAAAACGGATCAAACACCCCGCAAATAAGAAGTAAGTTTAAACTCTTTTACCTTTTAAATACACACAGAAGCACTAGAATACGCAGGATTACCCTAGTATTAGGGCAACAAAGACAACGCAAGAGAATGAATCTTGCCATTGCTGGCAACTACCTGCTCACCAGAAACCCAGTTCCCTCCGCCATTGAAATCCGATATTTTTCCTCCGGCCTGCAATAAAATCAAGGCACCAGCAGCTACGTCCCAAGGGCCTAAAAAGGCCTCTATACGGGCATCAAAACGTCCTGCTGCCACATAACACAGTTCAGCGGCGGCAGATCCCATCAAACGGGTACCTCCCGCAAAACCATACAACCTATCAACCAAATGAGCAGCTACCGGACGATAATCATCAGAGTTATAAGGGAAACCCAACGCAATGAAAGCGTTATCCAGTACTGAGACATCCGATACATGTATCTCATTCCCATCCAAGTAAGCCTTACCGCCTTTCACGGCATAGAAACACTCGTCCCTACACACCTCATAGACTACTCCTAACAATAACTCCTTCCGATTTCTTAAAGCGATACTCACGCAATAAGGCGCGATATCATGAATATAGTTTGAAGTACCGTCCAATGGATCAATTACCCAACAATATTCCTCATCGGTCAAACTTCCAGAGCCTTCCTCCGCGATAAAACCAGCCTCGGGTAGCAAAGTAGACAAAGCCTCTATGATCTGTCGTTCCGATTCTTTATCCACATAAGATACATAGTTATGAGCACTTTTTTCCTCCACTAAGTTCCGGTCAAACTTTCGGCGTTCTTCTTTTAAGAATGTCGCAGAAGCACGAGCTATTTCTCGAACCTCCTTACACAAATAGGCTAAATCTAATTCCATACCGTTCATTTTATTTTGGCAAATGTAATGATTTCCATTTATAGTAATCTCATTTTAGCGACAAATGAGACCACATAGAAACGTAAAAATAATACCTATTACGAATTTGCCCTAAAACTCTGCCTTTAAGAAATATTATATTATCTTTGTGTTATGTTCAGCTAAAAAGATTGAGCTATGAAAACAATACATTATCTTTCAATCATCATCTTATCATTCAGCAGTCAAATACTTTTGGCACAGAATGATACTTTAGTCGGTGTATTGCGTGACATCAGCGATAAAATAATCAAACGCTATCCGGTCACGCTAGGCAGTCAGAATCCGATCACCGTGAAAACGAACAAACATGGCGTATTCACCATCCCGGGGGCTAACCTGAATGATACCTTGTTCGTCACTATTAAGAAAACAAGAAATGTAGTCAAAGTCCCAGTCAACGGATACAATTATATAACCATTACTTTAGAGAATAGCACATTCAACGCAAAGCGTAGTTTTGAACCGGATGAGGCCCTGAAAGAAATTATGGAAAGGGAACGAAACAAAATAGTAAGCTCAAGCGTTATGAATAAAGAAGAGATACAGAAAACCGGATGCCGGGATCTCTATTGCCTACTACGAAGGATGAGTGGCATAACATTCGCCGATGGTTCCGTACGCATCCGTGCGAGTGTTTCCCTAAACAGTCCTAGTGACCCGCTAGTAGTGGTAGACGGTATACCGATGGACCTATCTGTTCTAAACACGATTCCCGTCGAAGATGTCTCGGAATTAAAAGTATTGAAAGACGCAGGTGAATACGGGGTGAGAGGCGCGAACGGAGCGATCGTCATAAAAACAGGCAAATAAACAAATAAGAAAAAGAGAAACGTATCAACATGAGAGTATGGATTAAACGGATAGGAGTGATATGCCTAATACCGATCGCATTGGTATTGTTACTCTCTATATTACTATATATACCTCCTTTCCAAAACTTCGCGGTACGGAAAGCGACCGAATACGCGGGAAAAGTGACTGGTATGCAAATCGGGATCGAGCAGATTAGGCTATCTTTCCCGTTAGACCTTACGGTTAAGGGTGTCGAGGTCGTAAATCCTCCCGCCGATACCTTGTTGAGTTTACAGAGCTTGACGGTACGGGTTCGTGCCCTTCCTCTTTTGCGGAAGCAAGTATTGGTAGAGGCGATCGACCTCCGGAACGTAAAGGTTAACACCGGGACTATGATTGAAGGTATGGAAATCAAAGGATTCTTGGGAAAGCTTTACCTGCACGCCGATCGTATAGACCTGTCCGAGGAGAAAGCTACATTTAATACCGTAGATTTATCCGATACCGCCATTACCCTTCTATTAAATGATTCAACCTCGAAAGAAGACACGACTTCCACACCTCTGAACTGGGTACTCAAGCTGGATAAAATCAGTTTGGACCGGGTAGCCTTCGCCCTACAAATGCCCTCGGATTCCTTACGCCTTACGGCTTTCGTAAATAAAGCCGGGCTAAATAACGGCCTCGTAGATCTTGGAGCGGAACAATATAAGGCGAGAAACTTTGACATAACGAATTCTACATTCGCTTATGACGGGAATTACGCGGCACCCGAGCAAGGACTCGATTTCTCCCATATTAGTTTAACGAACCTGAACACCTCTATCGATTCCATCTTATATCAAGGAAAAGAAATAAACGCCCACATCAAGGAATTCTTCGTGGAAGAACGTTCCGGCCTCAAGGTTTCGGCATTAGCAGGAAATGTCCGGAGTGACCATGAACAGATAGACGTACCGGACCTACTTCTCCAGACACCAAATTCCGAAGTGAGATTGACAGCGACTATCCCTTGGAGCTCCCTCGAGGACCACCCACAAGGTAGCATGAAAGCCCTGTTAAACGCCTCGTTGGGGAAAGAAGATTTATTGATAGCGGCAGGTTCCCTACCGGAGGATTTCAAGAAAGCCTATCCGGACAAGCCTCTCGCTATTACGGCTGGCGTAGAAGGCAACCTCTCCAGTATACGTATCACACAAGGCGATATCATGCTGCCGGGAGCGTTTCAGATGAACGTCACGGGTAGCATGGAGTCCGTGACGGATAGCATCCGGCGAACCGGTGAGATTCAGTTAAAGGCTCGATCCGGTAATCTGGACTTTTTGCTGGCGATGCTTCCCGCCTCCCAACGGGATCAATTTGCCATTCCGGCAGGAATTCAGTTGAAGGGGGAAGCTACAGTCGCAAATCAAGAATACCGCACCGAGCTTGTTCTTACCCAAGATAAAGGCAAAGTAGGTCTGACCGCCCGCTATAATCCGGTGCAACTGGCTTATGAGGCTAATTTACGGATAGACAGTCTGGAACCTACCCATTTCATGCCCAAAGACTCTCTATTTTGGCTGACCGCCTCTGTTAAAGCAGAAGGCCGGGGCACAGACCCTTTCTCTGAACGTACATGGGCCAAACTGGACGGTAAGATATCGGATATACGCTACGGCGCCTCATCGGTATCAGACGTATCCATCGATGGCTCTCTGGAAAAGAACTTACTGAAAGTGGATCTGCTTAGCAAATACCCGTTGGCGAAAATGGATGTCTCCTTAAACGCGACCCTCCACAAGCACGAGGTGAAGGCGATGTTGATAGCGGATGTGGAGAACATGGATTTACAGGGTATGCACTTAATGGCAAATCCCTTCGCCACCTCTTTCCAGCTCTTCGCAGAGGTAGAAAGTAATCTGGATGAAGATAACACGATCGACGTTACGTTAGGAAACTGGGAGGTCGTCACCCCAAAACAAAGTTTCAAGCCGAAAACGCTGACCTTGCATGCCCGGACGGATATCGATACCACCCGTGTGTCTTTCCACGCCGGGGATTTAGGGATCATCCTCACGGGTAATGATTGCATACACCACATCACGGATAAGTTGACTAAGGTATCGAACGATATCACCCTCCAATTGGAACGGGACTCGACTGTCAATCTGGAGATCCTTCGCCCGCTCCTCCCCGATATGTACCTTGAGGTACGGGCAGGACAGGACAATCCGATCTACAACTATCTCCAAACCTATTACGTAGATTTCAAGAGCATCGCCATGAACGCCTATACCTCACCGGAAACGGGTATACGCATGGATGCCTCCATTTACGATCTGGCACGGGATACGATGCAGATCGATACCATCCGGGCAGAGATGCACCAAGATTCGCTCGGATTACTCTATAGCGCCCAAGTGATCAAGAATAAATACAGGCAGCAACAACCTTTCAGCGCCGGGCTGGACGGGCAAATACGTTATGGCTTCGGCGACGCCCGCCTTTATTTCAAGGACGGGAAAGGCGAGACCGGCTTGTTGCTCGGAATCCGGGCCGATAAGATACAGAACGGGGTCAAGTTCCATCTCTTCCCCGATGACCCGATCATAGCGTTCCGCCCTTTCAAGCTGAACCCGGATAATTACGTCGTGGTACGCAGCATGAAGGATATCGAGGCGAACCTGCGACTCAGCGGAGATAATAACGCCGCCTTGTGGATACACTCCCAAGCGGAAAGTGACGAGATGGAGGAAGTCCACGCCGAGTTGAACCAGATCGACCTTGGGATTATCTCCAACGCATTCAGCTATATCCCGCCGATGAAAGGTATATTGAACGCCGATTTCCAGTACGCTCCTTCCGACTCGGCCTTCATGGTCGTGGCGGATATGAACATTGATGATCTGTATTATGAGAACGAGCGGGTCGGCGAACTCATGTTCAACGCAGTCTATCTACCTTTAGAGCAGGGGAACCATCAAGTGGATATGCACCTTTTCCGGGACCGGAAAGAGGTGAGTGCCATTACCGCCTTATACCAGATGGGCGAGACCGACCATATCAGCGGTACTGTCGAGTTCATGCACTTCCCCTTGGATATCGCCAACCCGTTCATTCCGGATGATATGGCGAAAATGGGCGGAGACCTCGATGGTACGCTCGCTATCAGCGGACAAAGCGATAAACCCATGGCCGAGGGATATCTGATTCTCGATACCGCCTCCGTTTATGTAGGCGCCGCAGGTTCTACCTTCCGTTTCGACGATAAAAAGATAGAAATAAAGAACAACCGGATCTTGTTCAACCAATATGGTATTTACGCATACAACAAGAATCCGTTTATCATCAACGGAGAAGTGGATTTCAACAATTTATCCCGCATGACCGCCAATCTTAAACTAACGGCGAATAACTTGCAACTGCTGAACGTTAAGAAAAACGAAGAAAGCCTTGTCTACGGAAAGCTGTTCGTCAACCTGAATTCTACCGTACGCGGGCCGTTGGATGCCTTGACCATGCGAGGCGACTTGCAATTATTGGGCGGGACGAATATCACCTACGTGCTGAAAGACTCCCCGCTGACCGTGCAAGACCGTATGTCGGACATGGTAACCTTCACCTCTTTCACGGATACCTTACGCCGGCGCATGCCTCGTAAACCCCCGTTGCCGATGGGAGGCATGGACATGCTGATGACGATCCACATCGATCCCGCCGTACAAGCGAACGTGGATTTAAGTCCCGACCAGTCCAACCATATCAATCTGGAGGGTGGCGGCGATCTTTCCTTCCAGTATACCCCGCAAGGCGATATGTTCTTGAACGGACGCTACACGCTATCCGGGGGAACCATCAAGTACTCCATCCCGGTGATCCCATTGAAGGAGTTCAACGTACAAGAGGGTAGCTACGTGCAATGGACGGGCAACCCCATGGACCCGACCTTGAACCTTACGGCTACCGAGCGAGTCCGTACGTCCGTCACCCTAACCGGGCAATCATCGCCCCGCTTGGTGAATTTCGACGTAGGCATCGAACTGACCCAACAACTGGAGAACCTAGGGTTGCAATTTACCCTCACCGCCCCGGAAGACATGGCGATGCAGGAGGAACTGACCTCGAAAGGCCCGGAGGAACGGGCGAAGCTGGCTGTCAGCATGCTCGTGACCGGTATGTACCTCGGCGGAGGCGGTGGTGGCGGCAAGGTGAACGTAAATATGGGAGACGCCTTGACCAGCTTCTTGCAAAGCGAGATCAACAACATCGCCGGAAGTGCCTTGAAATCCGTGGATATCAGCTTCGGCATGGAGACGTACGACGATAATGGCGACGCCGGAGGTGGTACCCGTACCGACTACTCCTTCCGCTTCGCCAAGCGATTCTATAATGACCGTATCCGTGTGGTTCTAGGCGGCCGTATCTCTACCGGCGAGAACATTAACAATGGACAGGCGCAGCCGTTCATCGATAACGTATCCGTAGAATATCGGTTAGACAGCAGTGGCTCCCGTTACGTCAAACTTTTCCACGACAAGAACTACGAGAGCCTGCTGGAAGGCGAGATCACGGAGACCGGAGCCGGTATCGTGCTCCGCAAGAAAATGATGCATCTCAGGGAGCTATTCAACTTCAAGAAAACGAAAGTGAAACCAGTGAAAGAGGAAACAGAAAAGGAATGAATATGAAAAATGTTTTAATATATTTTAGGAAGGATGCCCTCCTAGAGCAGGGAAACATGCCTTCCCAGAGCAGGGAAACATGCCTTCCCAAAGCAGGGAAGGATACTTCCCCAGGGCGAGGGGGGGTGTCTACCCAAAGAGCGATCCTATCGTCGCTGGCGCTACTCGGGCTGCTGGCCTTCTTACTCACCTCTTGCTCCACCACGAAGAACCTTCCCGAGGGAGCGGTCCTATATACCGGTATCAAGAAAATAGAGGTGAAGAACGAGGATAAGACCAAACCCGGCGAAGCCGCCTTGGAAGAGGTCGAGGCCGCCCTAGCCTATCCCCCCAACAACGCCTTGCTGGGAAGCTCCTCGATCCGGGTGCCCTTCCCCTTCGGCCTGTGGGTCTACAACGCTTTCGTGAACAAGAAAGGGAAGGTCGGCAAGTGGATCTTCAACAAGCTGGCGTCGAAACCGGTGCTGATCACCACCGTGAACCCGGAAGTCCGTGTCAAGGTAGCCCGGAACCTATTGAACGAATACGGTTATTTCAATGGAGAGACCTCTTTCGAGGTCGTACCCGATCCCAAGAATCCCCGGAAGGCGAAGCTGGAATATAGCGTCACCATGAACGATCCGTATACGCTAGACAGCATCCAATACGTCCATATCCGTCACCGTGCCGACTCATTGATCGATGCCACGATCGGCGATCGTATCCTCCACAAAGGAGAGAATTTCAATGTCGTCCAGTTGCAAGCCGAGCGGGAACGCATCTCGTCCTTGCTCCGTAACAACGGCTATTACTATTTCCGTCCCGATTTCATCACCTATCAAGCGGATACCTTGTTGAACCCCGGGAAAGTGGCCTTACGGGTGGCCCCGAAGGAAAGCCTGCCCCCCTCGGCCCTCCGCCCTTGGAAGCTCGGGGATATATCCGTCTGGCTAAACGGTTACCAGAATGAGACTCCCACGGACTCGATCCGCTATAAGGACCTTACGATCCATTATGAGGGCAAGCTAAGGGTTCGCCCCTCGGTCATTTACAACCGTTTATATTTCAAGCCGGGGGAACTTTACAACCAGCGGGCGCAGGAACGGACGCAAACCGCCCTGTCCCGCTTGGGTATCTTCCGTTATGCCGAGTTGCAATATTCCCCCCGTGATACCATGCGCCGTCAAGATACGCTGGATCTGCGGATCAATACGGTCTACGATCTTCCATTGGACGGCGAGCTCGAGTTGAACGTTACCGCCAAGAGCAACGACCAAGTGGGTCCGGGCGCCATTTTCAGCGTGACCAAACGGAATGTCTTCGGAGGGGGCGAGACCTTCGGCGTGAAACTCCGCGGCTCTTACGAATGGCAGACCGGCAACAAGCTGGATGGTAGCAACTCCAAGATCAACAGTTATGAGTTAGGCTTGACTACCACGCTGACTTTCCCACGGGTATTGTTCCCTACATTCAGCAAACGGGACATGAATTTCCCGGCCAGCACCACCTTCCGCCTCTATGCGGACCAGATGAACCGAGCCCGTTTCTTCAAGTTGCTGGCATTCGGTGGTGACGCCTCGTATGAGTTCCAGCCTACTGCCACGTCTCATCATTCCATCACCCCTTTCAAGCTGACGTTCAACTTGCTCCAGCATACCACGCACGAGTTCGACAGCATTACCAACGTGAATAAGGCTCTAAAAAAGAGTTTGCAAAATCAATTCATCCCGGCCATGAACTATACCTATACCTATGATGATTCCCCGATTACCAGTCGCCGGAACCATCTTTGGTGGCAGGCATCCGTTACCCAAGCGGGCCTTGTCTTGGATGGGATTTATGCGTTAGCCGGGAAGAAATTCAATAAAGAGGATAAGGAATTACTCGGCAACCCCTTCGCCCAATTCATCAAGGGAACCGCCGAGATACGTTATAATTACGCCCTCGGGCATAAGCAATATCTCGTAGGCCGATTAATGGCCGGCGCTATTTATAGCTACGGCAACGCCCGTACCTCCCCTTATAACGAGCAATTCTACATCGGCGGAGCGAATAGCATCCGTGCTTTTACGATCCGCAGCATCGGTCCCGGACGCTACTATCAAAACAGCGATAACAATAAATACGCTTACATCGACCGTACGGGTGATCTTAAATTCGAGGCCAACCTCGAATACCGCTTCCCGATCCTTGGCGACCTGCATGGGGCCACTTTCCTCGACAGCGGTAACATCTGGCTGATCCGGAACGATCCGGATCGTCCCGGCGGACAACTGAAATGGGGTAGCTTCCTCAAGGATCTAGCCTTGGGAACCGGCTTCGGCCTGCGTTACGACCTCACCTTTATCGTCATCCGTTTCGACGTGGGTATCGGTCTGCATCTCCCTTACGATACCGGAAAGAAAGGCTATTACAATATCCCGAAATTCAAGGACGGCATGGGTTACCACTTCGCTATCGGATACCCCTTCTAGCTGTTCCATTCCTAGGATTCTGTGGTCTTATCCAAGGTATTTCATTTTCAATAGGTCAACCCTAATTGGAAATGAGATACTTTTGCGCTCTCATTTTAATAACAAACAGATTAATTAACGAACAGAATCATGAAGAAGATTTTTTACTTAATGTTGGTAGCCCTTACTGTGGGTATGTTCACCGCTTGCGACGACGATGATGAGAATACCCCTCAAATCAACAACCCGGAACCCAAGGAACAATGGGGCAAGACGCTTCGAGGCGACAATCAAACCCTACTGGCCTTTCCTGATATCTATGCCGATTATTGGGAATACACCTATTCTTACAAAGATAATCCAAACATCGGCCTTCGTTTGACTGGAAAGTTCCCGAAGTCACGCTTCTTCAACTTCACGGTTTATAACGACGAGACCCAAATAGACGTATCCAGCATTGAAGACGTAAATATCCAACCCGACGACAGCTCCATCAACCCTTATGTAAAGGAAACAGATGACTACGGAGCAAATGGCTATACGATTTACATCATTCCCGCTAACACCCCCGCCAGCGCACGTGCCTCGATGAAGAACATATGCGAGTTTCCGGAAGATGTCAATATGGTCTCCATTTTCATGCGTCTTTACTTGGCGAAACAATATAGCGGCGATGAGTATGGCGGCGTGGACATGCCTGCTATCCAAGCTTTCGATGTGACTACAGGTGAGGAAGTAGATTTCCCGAAGCGTGAGGTCTGCAACATCCACGAATCGTTGAACTTGCCGCCGATGGATTTCTCCGCCGACCTGCCGCAACTCCCGTTCATGCGTGCCCCGCTGAGCCTAATGTACCCGAACAGCCCGGCAGAATACCTATTCGCCCGCATCAAACTGAACGAAGGGGAGGTAGCAACTTTCCGTTTCATCCCTCCTACGGCTCCTAAAAGCGTAAGCGAATACGCCACCGCCGATGTACGATACTGGTCCATATGCCTTGGGTCAGCCGAGACCTACTCGTATGCCTCTATTTACGACAAAGAAATGCCTAAAGTGGACAAGGAAGGTTTCGTAACCTTTATCATAGCGGACGCCAACTCCGCCAAACTGCCCGATCTCCAAGCGAAGGCGGAAGCCAACGACGGTACATATATACTGACTTGGAACCGTAAGGAGCAAGGAGATGGAATCCTTGCCTTATACCGCAACATGGTGATCAACGAGAATTATCCACATTCCATGCGCAAGTTGATGGAGTCCGTTCCTCTAGCGGCCGCCGGCGGCGATATGAGCGGTTTCAACCCGATGAAGATGATCGCCATGCTCGCTATGGGCAACTGGGGACCACAAGGCTATAAATTCAGCGAGGACGATTTCTTGAGCGATAGCTTCAATTACGCCAATATCCGAAGAATGAAATAAACCAATAGACATATCGTATTTTCAAGTCCCCTCGTATCCGGTCTTAACCGGAACAAGGGGACTTCCTTTTCACACTCTTATCATAAACCATGGAATTTAGATTCCTTATAGACGGGCGGTAATATAATCGATGATCTGCAGACAAAGGTTTGTGGTCTGCTCGTTCACGTCCAGCTCCGGATTCAGCTCTACCAAATCCATCGACTTAACCAGATTCGTAGACAACATATGATCCACGAAGTTATTAAACTCATCCGGCATCAGTCCCTCACACACACGAGTTCCCGTGCCCGGAGCGAAACGGGGGTCTATGCTATCCACGTCTATGCTGAAATGCACGTTGCGGATCTTCCGTTCCTTCAATTTCCGCTTGATGTCCTCAGCTACGAAGCCGATGCCTTTCAGATGGATCGTCTCCATCGTATAGACACTCAGCTTCTCCCGCTCGATCAAATCCCACTCGCCCTCATCCAGACTGCGGGTCCCGACCAAGAATACGTTCTGCGGATTCACCTTATTCCCGGGAGCGTAGATATTCACCAGTTCCTCGCTTCCCATCCCCATCAACGCACTCAGAGGCATCCCGTGGATATTACCACTGGGAGAAGTCTCGCTGGTATTGATATCCCCATGAGCGTCCAGCCAGATAATACCGAAATCATCATAACATTTACCCACGCCCGAGGCGCTACCTAAACCCAGCGAATGATCCCCGCCAATCACCAAGGGGAACGCTCCTCCACGCAATGTATCATAAACCAACTCCGCCAGATTCGTATTCACCTCCACGATCGCATCCAGATATTTCATGCTGTTACCCCGTACGAACTTATCCGCCTCGCTAACAGGGGGTACATACAAATTACCCAAGTCAAAGGCTTTATGCCCGTTCTTCCGGATCACCCCCATCAATCCCCGTTCCCGAAGGTGGTTCGGGGCACGCTCTACGCCAGCCCGGTCACATCCCAGATTCAAGGGAACACCTATTACATTTATCTTCATACACTAGAATTTAGCGAACGTATCTCGTATAATGCCAATCGCTTCCATCATTTGCTCCTCAGTAATCACCAAAGGAGGCGTGAAGCGGATGATATGATCGTGGGTAGGCTTGGCTATCAAGCCGTTTTCCTTCAACGCCAAACAGATGTCCCATGCCGTCTTCCCATCTTTAGGTTCCGTCACGACAGCGTTCAACAAGCCCTTACCCCGTACTTTCTTTATCATAGGATTATTAATCCGCTCCATCTCACCACGGAACAGCTCACCCATCTTAAACGCATTCTCCGACAAATGCTCGTCACGTACCACCTCCAAGGCGGCGATAGCGACTTTCGCCGCCAACGGATTTCCACCATACGTAGAACCGTGCTCTCCCGGAGCGATCGTAAGCATGATCTCATCGTCCGCCAATACCGCCGAGACCGGACTGACCCCACCGGACAACGCCTTTCCCAAGATCAAGATGTCCGGACGAATCCCCTCGTAATCACAAGCCAATAACTTACCGGTACGACCGATACCTGTCTGTATCTCATCCGCGATAAACAACACATTATGCTGATGGCAAAGATCATAGCAAGCCCGCAGATAACCATCGCCGGGCACCACGACCCCGGCCTCACCTTGGATCGGTTCCACCAAGAAGCCTACTACATCGGGATCTTTCAAGGCCTCGGCCAAGGCATCCACCTTATTATAGGGTATCTTTATAAATCCGGGCGTATAAGGGCCGAAATCGGCGTAGGAACTAGGATCGGTGCTCATGGAGATAATCGTGATCGTACGTCCGTGGAAATTCTCGCTACAAACCACGATCTTCGCACGCTCCGGAGCGACCCCTTTCCGACGGTATCCCCAACGGCGGCAAAGCTTCAAAGCCGTCTCTACCGCCTCGGCCCCCGTATTCATCGGCAAGAGCTTATCATATCCGAAAAACTTACAGGTAAATTCCATGTACTCACCCAGTATATCCGCATGAAAAGCACGGGATACGAGCGTAAGCTTCTCCGCCTGCTCCATCAGGGCCTTCACGATCTTAGGATGGCAATGTCCTTGGCTCAAGGCAGAATAGCCAGACAAGAAATCAAAATAACGTTTTCCTTCCACGTCCCACACGAACACGCCTTCGCCTCTTCTGAGAACGACCGGCAGAGGATGGTAGTTGTGGGCACCATACTTCTCCTCTCTGGTAATGTAATCTTCCGGTTTCATACTATAATTGAGTTTAAATGACTAGCATATTGTAAGCGTTTACATCGGGATAGCTCAAAGATAAGCATTTGCGGCTAACCAATTGATTACGGGTATGTATGTTAAGAAACATATCCACAAAAAAGAAGGGATGCCCCGCTCTCCCCAAGGAGAAACAAGGGCATCCCTCTCACGTCAAACAAACAACGCTTAGTTCCGTATCCGTACCTTATAGGTCTGGTCGGCTATCCGGACAAGATAGACTCCCGCGGGAAGAGCGTGTCTTGTCTCGCCGGGAACGACCGCAAACCGGGCACGACTAGCACCCGACAGGCCGACAACCCATGCCTCAGCCGGACGATCCGCACGGATATGGAGGGCGTTGGCAGAGGTCCAAACCGCTATGCCTCCCTCTACCGAGGCATTCGATGTCGGGACATCCGGGGTATCCGGGGTGTCGGGTGTGTCAGGATAATCGGGATCCACCGGCCCAGATTTGGGCGTATAGCTTACCACGAACGGGCTGAAGCTGGCAACGGAGATCTCCATATAATCATCCTCTAATGTCAAATTGTTATTACCCTCGGAATACACGTCTACCACGCCGTCCGAGCGGAGGTGGATAATCACGATATCATGTTGGTTTTTATTTACGCCTTCCGGATACGGGATACGTACCGTCACGATATCGGAGGGCTGCACGGGAGTTACGGCGGTAGTGGTGGATGCGTCGGTAGCGGAAATCGTGGTCGTCACCTTAACCAAGGTCACTTCCATCACGATCTTCGGGGCATCAGGAGCGATACCCGCATCTTGGGCGGCAGCTTTCGCTTTCTCTTCAATCTCAGCCTTTTTCGCTGGGTCTTCTATATCTTCCTTCACCAAGCGGAGGCTGGAGAGTTCCGTATCCGATGGCAGGGATACGGCATCGGGGATGATCACGATCGGGTTATCATCCGTTGGAACATTCGTTCCCTCCTGCCCTTCCTTTTCCTTGGGAACGGCCGGCGTACCGATCGTAGCGATCTCTTCCGGAGTCACGGAAGATTCCTGCGTAAAGGCAGCGGTTATCGTCAAGTCGTCGGTACCGGAGACGGTAATATTCCCAGATGCTAGCGGGTCATCATTCACTTTGTAACTCACGAATTCGTACTTTGGCAAGGCCGTATGTGCCAAGCTCAACTCAGTACCAACGGGTACGGCATCGCCGGATTTCACGCTCACTTCCTTACCCTCTTTTGTATAAGAAACGGAGATCGTACCGCCTTCCGGCTGCAGGATCTTGACGTAATATTCCGACTCGAGAAGTACCGTGAAGTTTACCTCATACGTACGCTTGGTCTGTCCATCCTCGGCGGTAACGACCAAGGTAGCCTTGGCCGATCCACTCTCGAGCGATACGGTAGCCGTGAACGATCCTGTCGGTTCTACGGAAACAGGCGATCCATTCACGAGCAGCTCAGCCTTCGCATCGACCAGCTGGCCGGATAAGGTGAGGGTAGCCGATTTCTGCGTGGAATTTGGGAGCAGCACCTCATATTTCATCGTAGAGGCAAGAAAACCGGGAAGCGGGGTAACCTCCCCACTTCCTTCCTTATACGATAGGGAACTCAAACGGGCTTCCGAGGACAGAGCCACGAGGATAGGCTCAAATTTCACCTCAGCCTCCACCGTATAGGCCGGCATCAAGAAGTAGGTCGTACCATCTTTCTCTTTCTGCAACAGAACAGTATTGGTTTTATCCCCGACCTTCCCGGATACCTTCAAGGAGCCGAACACCATTTGGTAGCCTTTGTTGGGGGTGGCGGCAATCGTCACCTTCGTACCGGAGGCGACCTCGCCGCCGGAAACAATCGAACTACCCGGAGCATCGGCGGTACTCAAGGTAAGCGTACCGTTCGCCGGGTTGGCGAAGGTGACGGTGGACTGGATCTTCTCGTACTCCACCTCTACCGTGACCGGGAAGTCCGGCATGGTGAAGGTGTAGAGGTAGGCGATACCGCTACTGGCATCGGGCTTAAACGTAGCCGGTACCGTTTCGGAGGGCGTACCCGTGCGGTAAACCTTCGGGTAACCGGAAGCCATTCGGTAGCCGTCGGCGGGGGTGACGGTAATCGTCACCTCGGTGCCGGAATGCAAGGTCGTAGGGGATGTGAGGGTCTCACCGTCCGCCGAGATCGATAAGGAGGCAGATCCTTCTGCGGGAGCCTCGAAAGTCAACATGAAAGGAAGAGCGGGGTAGTCGGGACGGGCCTTCGTCTCGATCCCTTCCTGCGCCCGGGCGGTCATCGAGAAGACCGCCAGCAGGCATACGAGCCATAAACTAGTATATCGTTTCATATCAAAGCGCTATTTTATAAGTAATGTTATTGATTCGGATCATGTAAATACCGGAAGGCAAGGCCAAGCGGGTATCGCCGGGGGCGATAGAGGCGGCGTAGACGGTACGTCCGTCGGAGCGTACCACGGTAAGCGCGGCGGCCTCCCCGGAATAGACATGCAGCGCACCGTCGGCGGCCCAGATACGGACAGCGGCGGTAGCGGTAGCGATCTCGTTGGCGGTCACCACGGAGCCATCGCACACACCCACGCTACGAACCAGCGAGCGGGTGACGGCATTGGCGGTGATGTATGCCTCGAAAGGCTTCAGCACATAATCCGCCTCCTGAAGGTCGAAGCGGGTACCCTCGGCATTGAGCACGTAGATACCACGGAGCGTAAGGTTGGCGAGATTCGGGTTCGTCCGGAAGAGGAACACGCCGTTCTCGAGGGCATCGCCGGAAGCGACCGTAGCCGTAGCCGGTATCTCGATCGGTGCGTCGGAGGCTGTTTGGCTAAAGGTTACCCGAGTCAAGGCTGCGTCGGCGGCCAACAGATAGGGGCTACCGGCGGTGAGATCGACCCTTTTCCCGTAAAGGACAGAGACCTCTTCCCAACCTTGGGCAACGGCCTCCTTAGCGGTGTAGCCGGTGGCGGCATAAAGGATTAGCCCACTACCATATTCCGCAGAGGCTGTCAATTCGATAGGGCTACCGAAGGTCGTCCATTTGTTATTCAGCGAACGGTTGGTTTTGAAAGTCTTGGACACCTTCAGCGCATTCGTTGTCACGACCTGCGCACCCTCCTCCAATGTCAACTCAAAGACGGACGCATTCTCGCTATCGACGGTAAGCACGCCATCGGATTTAACGATGACACTCTGTGACAGGCCGGCCTCGGAGAGATTCTGATTGCCGGAGATCTCGACCTCTTTCCAATCACTCACCTCCGTAAAGGTCGTTACCCTACCATCCGCCTCGGGAGCAGGGAAGCGATCGATTGCCGTGCCTTCGCTATCGAAGCCTTTCTGCGGGATAAACGTACTAGCTTTCATCTCCCAGAGCTTATACTCCTCGCCCGCCGTAACGGTAGTGGCTAAGGTCTTGTTGTAGCGTTTTACTTCGATGGGCTGGGATGAGCGAGGCAGAAACCTTATCGTAGCGCCAGCATCTCCCGCCTCATCCGTGAACAGACATTCCATCCAAGCATTGGTAAGGGTACCGGTGTTATGGATAGCGGTGTGGGCACAATGGAAAGTGGTATAGCCATTTACCGGATCAAGCACGCTGAAGGTGCCAGAGTTATCGAGGCAGTAATGCATATCGGACGAGCTGCTGTTTTCAATGCGGAAGCTGCTGCCCGACAGCCTCAAGGTGCCTTTATTGATCAAGGTAGAGGCACCGGACGAGCCGAGGATCGAACCGGTCTGCGCAATTGTCAGATCGCAACCTTCGTTGACGGTCAAGGCAGCACCGTCGGTCGGGCGTATCGTTACGTAATTCAACGTCAGCGTCGGGTTGCCAGTAGCGGTGGCGACGATGAGCTTGTTGGCGGAAGGGCCTGGGGGTGACGATATTTTGCCGTTGAAACGGGTCTCCGTTCCGGCTCCCTTTTTATAACTCCATTTGTTGTTGGAGTAGAAGAGCATGAAGGTCATCGTATCGCTAGAAGACAAGGGCAGTGACAACAAGGACCTCAGATAGGAGGCAGACGACAAGCCGGACTGGCCGGGGATAATAGTACTCGCGTAAGCTGTAGGCAGACCGTCAGCGCCATAGCCGGCAATAGCTTTCAGTTGCGGGAGCAGGCCGTTCTCGGCGGTACCGATGGCGGTGAAGGCTTGTGTATTTTCGGGGCCTGCCCAAGCGGCGATCTCGGCGGCGACATCATCGAGGTAAGTGTCGGCACCGTTTGCCTTATCGCTACCTATGTTATCGGTAGGGACGGCTGGCGTATTATCTCCTATCGTCAGTTGGATCATGGTGCTGGCGTAGTTGTCGAGAAGGGTAACTTTATTAGTAGGTGAATCAGATCCGAGAATCCGACCGACCTGTTTATCCGACGTATTTCCTAAGGCTTTCACGCCGGCGGTAGTTAAGGCGAGGCAATTCTTTATCGTTATATTAATGTTTCCAGCAAAAGCTTGCCCCACAATACCACCTGCGGCAGCTATCCGGCTGTCGCTGTTTGATCCTGCAGAAACAGCGCCTGTGGCAAAACAAGATTCAATCGTCGTTTTCTCAGATAGTCCGGCAATGCCGCCGGAATAAGCATTAGCAGCGGAAGATTTAGCGATTATCCACCCTGTCGAATAGCAGTGCGATATGCTACAATTACCGCTACTATAGGCTCCGATACCGCCCGCATATGCGGCATCGCTAGAACCAGAACCGGTAGCAGTAACACGGATATCCTCCGTATTGAAGCAGGAAACGATAGAAGAGCCATTATTAGTCGCTACGATTCCACCACCACGACCCATCTTTCCGGTCATAGTGACAGCTCCCCTGTTTGAACAAGCGCTAATCACCGAACCTTCAGAGTAACCGGCAATTCCACCGAGAGACCCAGAATTGCCGGTCACAGAAAAACTAACCTTGCATTGATTATGGCAATTGATGATTTTTCCATTCTTTACATAACCTGCCACGCAGCCAAGATAGTAAGCGGTGTCTTGAGCATTAGCAATAGTTGTCAAATTAATATTGTCAGATCCTGCCATCGTCAGATTCCGCACGGTCGCTCCATACAGATAACCGAAAAGGCCGATATAGTAAAACGAGGCCGAGGAGATCGTCATTCCGGTAATCGTATGGCCGCCACCATCGAAGGTGCCTTGAAAGTAGTAACGTGCATCGAAGCCTTTATAAGTCCCTATCGGTATCCAATTAGCCTCGAAGCCGCTCGCCACGCCTTGGGCAGGTTTCGCCAGCGAGATATCGTCCGCAAGCGTAACCGTACAGTCCTTGAAGCCCTCGGAGGCGGGATAGGAATCGGTATAGGTTTTATCGGCATCGGCGATTGTCTTCCCGTTATTCGTCACCCAAGCGATCCACGCGAGGCCGCAGGCGGTCTTGACGGTGTAGGTAGTGCCGGAGACGGCGACATCGGTGCCAGTCGGGCCGACATTGGCTAATTTGGCGTACTCGGGCCAGTCGGCGGGGAGAGTCGTCATGCCTGAGAAGGAGACTAATTTATCTTCCGTTGCCGTAAAGACGGTTGTTCCTTTCGAATCCATCAGTTGTTCGTTGCCCAGCCAAAGGGTGTAGCCGGTGTTCTTTGTGACGTTGATGGCGAAACCCTTCTTTTTACTGTCGGTGGTGAATTGGATAGCGGGATCGAACGATTGGCCGCTAGCGTCTTTCACCTCGAGCGTCTGGCCACTCGTTGGGGCGGTGGCGAACTGCCATTGGAGGAAGGGGGATTTCACTCTAGAGCTTCCATAAATTGCGTCTCCATCTTTATCTTCCGAAGAAACCGTTACTTTCGCGTCTTCGGTAGCCGAGAAAGCACTCCTATTGTCTAGAAACACAGCAACAGCTTCCGCCGTGACAGTTATCTTGCCTTTGAGGGTGCTATTTATAGCAGAACTAGTAGAGTACAGATATATTCCATATGATCCAGTTCCTTCCGCGGCGATATTCAATCCGGCGGTGCCACCATCCAGAAGCAGGATGCATCCTTGGTAGTTATTAATCACATCCTTTTTCGCTTTCAGGTTACTGGCAGAGTTGCCTGTCGCTTGGATACAGAACGGTTTACTGCCCTCCAGATAAAATAATGAGCCGTCGGCAGTAGTGGAGGTCAGGTTTAGACCATCCAATTTTAGGATCGGGTAGCTGTCAAGATTATTCGCGTCGGCTATCGCTTTCTCGCTTTTGATATTGATCGCGCCCTGCTGCCAGTTTGCGTTCGTGCCCGTCAGCGTACCGGAGAACTCGGTGTCGGTGCCATTAGTCCCGATCTTGTAAAACCAAGCGTAATCGGTCGAGCCGGCGGTTTTCGGTTTATAGGTGAGGGTTAGTTTATCAGTAATACTAGTACTAGCCACGTCAAGCGGCTGTGGCTGGGCCTTCGCTCCCGCCCTTGGCATAAGAACCTCCACTACCGTCAGGCGGCTGGGGCTGCGCTTGCGCTCCTGCCATTGCCGGCCCCCATAGGGCCAGCGTCAGGATACAGAACATCCGCACGGCGGCCCGGAGGGAGAGCCGCGCGGATATCTTTCTAGAAAGATAAAATTCGTTCATATGGATTCGATTTTAAGTGTTTGACAATTTGCTAGGCTCAGATCTCGTCCGGGCTCTCGCTATCGCCGCCGGGGTTCTCGGGGTCGGGCGCAGGGTCGGGTGTGGGATAAGGCTTGTCGTCGGACTTGGAGGGGCTGGTGGGGCCTCCCTTGGCGGCGATGAGGTTCTTATACTTGCGGAAGATCTGGTTCACGGTGTCGATGAAGGCGTTGATGGCCTCGGTAGGCTCAAGTACGGCGTAGGCGTTGACACGCTGGATGATGAGGTCGAGGGTCTCGTCGGTCGCCTTGCGGGCCTTGGTGGTATCGGTCTTCACACGGGCGGAGTACTCGTCGGTGCGGGTGATGTCGAGAGCCTTGTAGGCATCGTTCAAGGTTTTCAACTGGGCCACGTAGGTGTCGAGGTGGAGGGTCTTGAGGGCTTCCGATACGTCAGCCTTGGCGAGGTCGAGCAGCAGGCCGTCGATCAGGGCGGTCTCCTCGGCGTAGGCCTTGGCGTAGATCTTGGCGTAGGCCCGCAGCACGCTGTCTACCAGCAGGGCGGGGGTACGCAGGGTCTCGTCGGGGCATACCTTATAGGAGCCGTTCATGGAGTAGATGAACTGGAGGGTCTTGTCACGCTCCTTGTCTTTCGCCTCCAGCTGGGCGGTGGAGGCGCTCTTGGTGACGCGGTTCACGCACTCCGCCTCCCGGTCGATGCATTCCTTGTAACCCGGGGCGAGGGCCTCCAGATGGAGGGCGGCCACGGTCGTATCCAAGATACGGGCGTAGATCTCGTTGTTCATGTTCATGTGGCCGGCGTTGGTCAACGCGGTCTTCGATACCGATCCGATTTGTTTCGCTAAACTCATACTGTTTGTTGTTTTTTCGTTAATACTTTCCTCTTGTCCGCAGACGTAAGGTTTCCTACAAATGCAGGATAATCCCTTTGATAATCATATATTTTTCTATCAAACAATGCCTACGGGTGTCGAAATCTCTCCCGAGGCCCCGGAAAGGGCCGCTACGATCGTAGGGATCGCTCCGGAGGTCTCGGGAGGGACCGCTACGGCTGTCGGCATCGCTCCGGAGGCCTCGGGAGGGATGGCTACGGTCGTAGGGATCGTTTCCGAGGCATTTCGCTAGTCCGTCGCTTTCGTAAACCGGATCGGCCAGTCCAATGCCTTGGTGGTGTAGACCGGGAAGATCCATTGCTTATGGTTGGTCGCCTTGTTCCGGCCAAACCAGCTGTCGCCCTCGTTGAGGTCGTTCTCTTGGTCCACCCCGAAGCGGTACGGCGGGTTCTCGCTCTTCAATTTATACTCCTTGCTTCCCCAATAGGCCGGGAATTGCTCGTCGATGGAGTAAGGAAGCGTCATGTCGGTACCGGGCGAGGTGGCGATCACGTAGTATAGGTCATCGCTCTTCCCCTTGCGGGCGATGCCCACGCCGGAGACCGGTTCCTTATGGCTGTCGTCGGGCGAGAACTTCAAGCAAACGTAATGGTTATCGATCGCGTCCCACATCATTCCCGATTCGGCGTCCTGCCCCCGCGGTTCGAAGCCGTGCTTGCGGGCGTCGTCCTCCTTCATGAAGCGCATGTGGTAGATGGGGCGGCACTCGTCCTTGAAGTCGAGGGCTACCCACCAGAGCTGGTCGGCGTTATCCCCCACGTCGAGGTACTCGTGGGCCGAGGTATCGAGCATCTTGCCGATCCGCGAGTCGTTCGGTCCCTTGGTATTCAGCACCAGCGGGCTGTAGATGCGCTCCTTGCCGTCCGGCCCGGTGAAGACACGTTGTCCGGCGGGATCCCCGTGATTGTCCTTCCCGGTACGCATCATGAAGTCGGCCAGGATCAGCTGCGGTTTCTTGGCCAGCTTCGAACGCGCCTCCACGTAGGGGTCCAGATATTTCTTCAGCGCGTCTTGCCGCGCGTAGTTCTTCGTCAGGTAATACAGGGGGACCAGGAAGCAACGGGTGGTATCGCCCCTCGGGCCGTAGCTTACGAGGTGGAGGTTGCTGTTCTCGTCGGCGATGGACTTGTCCCAGCTCTCGAAGTCCACGGAGGCGTTGCCGCCGGTGATGATCATGATGCTCTCCTCGGACATATGCTCGTTCAGCTCCGACTTCGTATAGCCGCCCCCGGCGCCGATCTTGCCGCCGTGGGTACCCATCACGCGGTAGTAGGTCTGGAGCCAGTTCTCGTTCTCTCCCGCCGGCGACGACGACTTGGCGGAAAGCTCCGCCTCGGCGGCGAACACCGTCTCGTCGTAATAGAGGTTCTCCTTCCGGCTGTAGATATAGGTATAGCTCCCGCCGAAGACACCGCCCACCAGCACGTGGGTGCCGTAGGTGTCGTATAGATCGTAGATGCCCTTCTGCGTGTTGCCGTATCGCTTGTAGAGGTCGCTATTGGTTTCGTTCAGCAAGCGCGAGGCGGTCGTGGTGAGGAACGGCAGGAAGACGTCGGGATCGCTGGCGGAGGTATAGATGGCGGTGGCCATATGCAGCTCCACCATCGGCTTGACATGCACGTCCACGTGATACTCGAAGCGGTTGGACGAGGTCTGGTTATGCTGGAACCGCTGGTCGAAGGAGCCAGAGAAGAGTTTCGACCTCGTAGGCGTAGGAGCGCCTTGGTTCGTGAAGCCGAGGCTGCTCACCGAGATGCCGAGCTCCTGCCACATGTTGTCCACCATCTCCTCGTAGTCCACGCCGGAGCGTTCCCGTCCCCACGACTCGGCGTGGGGGGTCTTCACGAAAGCCTCCGTGCCGTACATCAGGTCGAAATCTAGGAAAGGCTCGCTAGGGGCGGCGAAGATATCGCCCGCCGTGTTCACCGTCTTGCCCACGTTGTGCATATAGCTCGGGGCGTTATCCGACGCTGAGCTTTCCAGCTTGGGTTGCGACACGAGGAAGAGCGTGTCCGTCGCCGCCTCCCCCGACTTGCTGGCGATCCCCCGCAGGGCGATCTTCTCGAGGAAAGGCTTACGCTCCACCTCCTTCTTGAGGTTGAGCACGAGGAAGCGGCTCTCGGCCCCCTGCCTCATCTCCCAATCGAAATACTTGCCGCTGAACTCGAAGTCGCGGATACGATCATCGTGCACCGGGATGGCGATCTCGCCCTCTCACGGATGGATGATGAACAGCCGGTTGCCGTCCGACTCGTCGGAGAGGTTGAACTCCGCCACACGCTGGGGGACGTACACTTCCGTGTCGTCGTCGGAACATCCCGTGAGGAAGGCCGACACCACCAGCGTCAAAATACCGAAAAATAAAGATTCTCTTCTCATACTGATTCTTCTTAGATAAAGGTGTATACTCTATATTATAATGTAGGGAGTTCGCCTCCCCATGACCCTATTCGATCGCCCGTACCCATTCGTCCATGCCCTTGGCGGCCTCCGGCGGCATCTTCTGTTTCAGCCGGTAGCGGGTGGTGTGCAAGCTTCCGATGGAGATAGACATCTTGTCGGCGATCTCCCGGTTGCTCAGGTTCATCTTGATCAGCATGCAAAGCGTTTCCTCCGCCGGCGTGATCCCCGGCACCCGCTCCCTAAGCGTCGGCAGGAAACCCGGATACGACGCCCGGAACGATCGGTGGAACGATCCGTTCCCTTTTCGCTCCGGATCGGCGGGAAGGCACGAGGCCAGCAGGTGCTCCTTCCGTATCGGGCACTCGGCGGCGTGACGCTCCAAGTGTTCCGACAGTACGTCGAACCGCTCGTCGATCCGCCGGCGCAGATGCTTCCATGCGAACACCCAGCAGCCCCCGCAGAGGAGGAGCGCCAGCATCCCGCACATCATCAAAATCCGTAAGTATGACCCTTCCATTACTACTTCGTTTTTGTTTCTCAAAGGAAACCATTCCTATCCTTATACGACGAATTCTTTTTTGAGCAATCCGCTCAACAAGTCCTCAACAACGGCCTTATCCGCACGAAATGCGATCATCAATTTAATTGACACGCCGCTCGGGGCACCGGTGGTACGGACAAGTCAAAGGTACGCCGCCGGGCCTTCGGACGGATAAAAAACCAATAGATGATTCAATCGATTTATCCCCCGGAACACGCTATTTTCCATGAAAAACGGCGTATATTCGCGATAAACCATAAAATCCTACGCAGATGAGAGACATCACGCATTTCCTGCTAGCCACCCTCCTCTCGCTAGCCACCCTCGCTTGCCGGCACGACACGCCTCCCGCGGACGGCTCCCTCTCCCGGCAGCTTCCGCCCGATACCAAGGAGATACTCCGGCAGCTCAACGACCGCGACAACCGGGAGGAGGCCTTGCGCCTCGCCGACAGCCTCGCCGCTCTTCCCCCTTCCGACGACCCGTGGCTAGAGATCCGTATCGCCCAAGCGGTAGCCAACACGCTCTATAAATTCCGCCGCGACCCTTCGGATGCGATCCGTGTGCAAGAAAGGGCCCTCGCCGTCTATCGCCTCCACCCCGATGCCGCCGACGATCCGGCCGACCTGCTCTCTACCCTCGGCCATTATTACCGCTGCAAGGGAATGCGGGAAAAAGAGGTGGAAGTCATACAGGAAGCCATGGACTGGTGCGTAGCCCACCCCGAGAAGCTCAACCGGGGTTTCGTCTACACCTTCGCCGACCTCTCCTCCACCTATAGCGACCTCGGATTGTACGACAAGGCTATGGAGGCCATCTCACGCTCCATCGACTACTCCCTCCAGTTGGATAGTTTTACCATCAGCGACCTCTACCGGATGAAAGCCGGGATATTCTGGGAGCTGGAACAGCACGACTCTACCTTATATTACGCACGGCAGGCCTTAAAGAGAGGGGAGGAGCTGAAAGAGAACGCCTATGTCCTCGCCGCCAAAAACATACTTTACAATTATTACTACGAATATGTGCCCGACTCTATCCCTGCCGCCCTCGAAGGGTACAAGGAATTGATAGAAGAGGAAGAAGCGATCTCCGCGGGGTATCAAGATCTTTTCAAATTCATGCTGGGGGCCTGCCTCGTACGCGACGGAAAGCCGGAAAAAGGCTTCCCCCTGATGGAAGAGGCCTACGCTCTCTACAAGAAATACGAGGCGAACGATATGATGGATTGGACCGGACGGCATTTGCTCAACCTTTACGCCGAACAGAAGAAGGGAGACAAGATGGCCGAGATCTACCCGCAATACAAGGAGATACACGACTCGTTGCAACTGGCGGAGAAGCAGCGGTACGCCATTGGTGCCAACGTACGCTACGAGACCGGACGGAAGGAGCAGGAGAATCGGGCCTTATCCGCCGAAGTGGCCTTGAAGGAACGTTCGCTCGTTTATACGCGCGTCATCCTGATCCTAGCCATTTGCCTGCTGACCGGGATCATTGTCTACGCACTCCAACGTCGCCGGCTTCACCAACGTGAGCGGGAGATCCAGCGTCAACGACTGGATAATCTCCTCGCTACCCAACAAGAACTGAACCGCCGCAATGAGCGACTGAGCGCCGAGCTGGAGCAAGCCGCCCATAACGAGGTGATCGACAGCGTACGCCAGAAGCTCAACCCCTCCTTGCTGAGCGGCGAGGACGAGTTGCGGTTCCGCCAATCCTTCGCTGCCCTGTACCCTCGCTTCCTGCCCGGCTTGCGTAAGGACTTCCCGGAACTGACCAAATCCGACGAACTGCTCTGCATGCTGATCTACCTGAAGCAGAGCACGGACGAGATCTCGTTGGCCTTGGGCATCTCCCGTCCCAGCGTCAACTCCGGACGCAGCCGTATCCGCAAGAAACTTGGATTGCAGAAAGAGGAATCCTTGGACGAATTCCTGCAAAAAAGATAATCCCTCCTTTCCGGCGGCTGCCACCCGAAGGTGGCATGCTCGCCGGAAAGAGGGGATCAAGGGCGGATCAAGTACGAACCGCTACGCATAGCCGATAAAGGCCGCTTATAAAGTTGTCAGATAATTTTTCAGCGGATTGGAGTACATCTCTAAGATCTTCTTACGTAAGAACGCCTCATCCTTGTTCGGAAGGACGATCTTATCCAATTGTCCTTGCAAGTATTCCTCGAATTGCTTCTTATCCTTCGGACCATAATGTTCTTGGAAACGACGAGTGCCGTTCAGTAAGTCATACGCCACGTAATTGCACGGATAGAAACGATAGTTCTTATAGATCTCCCGGTCGATAACGGACGCGATAGCGCTTACCAGCTCATTCTTCTCCATATCCTTGTCCAGTTTAGCCAAGGAATCATTGATCGGGGAAGTGATCGTGAAGTGGACACGACCCTTATTATTCAGGATACCCGTTTCCATGCTCAACAAATCATCCCGCTGACATTTCACGTAATCCGGATCATCCCGCTTCATCTGGAATTCTTTCGCCTTCAAGAAATCGCAAGGATCAAACTCGTAGGAGATAGCGACCGGTACGATATTCAAGTCCATCAAATTCAACAACAGATTATCCTTATCACCGCCGATACTCAACATCTTCAATACGCTACCCTGCGTACGATCGTCCGAGTCCTTGGCACGTCCCTCACGCTGGGCGATCCATACAGACTCGTTCACATTCTTGATCGCATGATGGATATAGGCGGAAAGCGTCTTGCTGACCTCCAACATCTGACGAACAGAAACGCCACGCTTCACGATAAAGCTGTTATTCAAGCGCACCAACGTCTCGATCCACGGACGGATTAAAAGATTGTCGCCGATAGCGACCTGCGTCATACCATACCCCACATCATATAACATGACATTCAAGAAGGAGGCATCCAATACGATATCCCTATGGTTCGAGATAAACGTACAGGCCGCCTTATCTTTCGGCAGACGGCTACGCCCTGAGATAGTAAGCGAGAAAGTAGTATTTTTCGCCACCGTCATTACAGCGTCATAGGCCAGAGTAGATTTAAACTCCTCCTTCGTCTTGCAAGCACGCATGGCAACTGAGAATTCCTCCCAATTCAAATTCGGCTTTATGTAACGTAAAGCCCGCTCGAAATCCTCATTGGCGACCAATTTTTCAATCGCGTCCTTCACCTCACTGTTGTTCAGCGGACGGATGTCGTCGAAATTAGGGGAAACTGTTTCTGTATCCATATCTATTCATTTTGTTTTTCTGTTTTTGAGTTCGTCTTCAATAATGTCTGTCATGACATCCTTTATATCCAATCCCGCCGCACATACTTGCTGTGGGATAAAGCTGGTAGCCGTCATTCCCGGTGTCGTGTTTATTTCCAGTAAGACAGGCTCCCCGTCTGCCGGAATAATATAATCCACACGAATCAGTCCTTTAGCGCCCAATATATTGTAGATCCTTGATGTCTTGCGCTGTATCAACTCCGTCAACTCGGCGGAGATACGGGCCGGAGTGATCTCGTCCACCTGCCCGTTATACTTTGCGTCGAAATCGAAGAATTCGTTATCCGTAACCACCTCGGTCAAAGGAAAGACAACCTCTTTACCCTCCACCTTATAGCAACCGCATGTTACTTCCGTTCCATCGATAAAGCGCTCGAGAATCACCTCACGTCCTTCCCCAAACGCCTTAGCGATAGCGGGCTGGATAGCGGAGACCTCTTTCACCTTCGTCACGCCAAAACTACTACCCCCATCGTTTGGTTTCACGAAAATAGGCAAACCCAAACGAGTCACGACTTCTTCGTCCGTAATAGTCTCTCCCTTGAATAAATGAATGGATGCGGCAATTTTTACACCAAAGTCTTTCAAGTAATGATTGCATACGTATTTATTGAATGTCAAAGCGCTCACCAGCATCCCGCAAGACGAGTAAGGCATACCGATCATATCGAAATATCCTTGTAAACGTCCGTCCTCGCCCGGAGTACCGTGTATCGTTATATAAGCGAAGTCAAAATGCCTCGCCACGCCATTCTCCTTGAAGCTAAAATCATTCTTATCAATTGGTGTATGTTCCCCGCTAGGAAGTATAACCGCCCACTCATCCCTCTTAACGATGGCAATATATAAATTATATTTGTCTTTATCAATAAAAGAGTAGATTCCGTCCGCACTTTTTAATGAAATAACGATCTCGGAGGAATCTCCCCCTGCTACGATAGCGATGTTCTTTTTCATTTTTATAATTCTTTAGTGTTCGCGTATACACGCCATCTGTCGATCAGCTGCTGCATATCGGAAGGAATCTCGGAATCGAAAAACATCTCCTCTCCCGTAGTAGGATGAACGAACCCCAACGTCTTAGCATGCAAGGCCTGACGTGGACAAATAGCGAAACAGTTTTGCACGAACTGTTTATATTTAGTAAAAGTTGTTCCTTTCAAGATATCATGTCCGCCATACCGCTCATCGTTGAAAAGCGTATGACCGATATATTTCATATGTACACGGATCTGGTGCGTGCGCCCCGTCTCCAGACGACACTCCACCAAGCTCACGTAGCCCAAGCGTTCCAACACGGTGTAATGGGTGACGGCAGTCTTGCCTTGATCGCCTTCCGGGAAGACGGTCATTTGCATACGGTCACGAGGGTCACGACCGATATTTCCCTCGATACGCCCCTCATCCTCTTGAACGATGCCCCATACCAAGGCACGGTATTTACGTTTGGTTGTCTTGTTGAAGAACTGCAGGCTCAGGTTACTCTTGGCCTCCGGGCGTTTAGCCACCACCAATAAGCCCGACGTATCCTTATCAATACGGTGTACCAAGCCTAAACGAGGATCGGAAGGATCATAATAGGGATCATCCTTCAAATAATAAGCCAAGGCATTCACCAACGTACCGGTATAATTACCATGACCGGGATGTACGACCAAGCCTGCCGGCTTATTCACCACCAGCAAATCATCGTCCTCATATACTATATTCAAAGGGATATCTTCGGGGATAATCTCCAGTTCCCGGCGTGGACGATCCATCACGATAGAAACCACATCCAAAGGTTTCACCCGGTAATTACTTTTCACCGGCTTATCGTTCACCAAGATACAACCCGCCTCAGCCGCCAATTGGATGCGGTTACGGGTAGCGCCCATCATACGGTCTACCAAGAACTTATCCACCCGGAGCAGGGATTGCCCCTTGTCCGCTACGAAACGGAAATGCTCATACATCTGGCTCGACGATGTTTCGTCTTCTTCCGGCATCAACAGGTCGTCTACCTGTTCATCATCCATATCGTCCAAAAACTCGTCCATTCCTTTAAAACCAGTTTTCTATATCACTATCCAATGGTTCTACCGGAATACTATCCAAAGCCAATGAGTCGGGAAGCATATTCGGATCGCCACTGCTTACTTTCAATACCAGATGAGCGGTCAACGGTACATGTTCCCCTTTGAGCAAGGTACGCCCGTTTAACTCCACCCCCATCGCCAAATCTTTATAATCGCCCGGCACATACTCTATCTCGACCGACGAGAAGCCACGGGCCCGCAGCAAGGCATACGCCTGACGGAAAGATAAGTCTTCCACCTCCGGTATCACGGCCATCTGGGAGGTCAACGCGTTAATCGTAACAAAGACGATCCGCCCCTCTTTCACCTTCGATCCGACACCGGGAACCAACTCCACGATGGAGCCCGGAGCCACATCTTTCGAGAATACGGAATCGATCACGTTATAGCGTAGCTTATTATTCCCGAAAAACTCGGCGGCGTCCTCTAGCTTCATTCCTTTCACGTCCGGAACGACCACCGCTTGATTATGGCGGGTATAAGAATCCAGCCACGCCAGTACGCCATAAACAACGCCGCACGACACGACTATCACCAACAAGAGATTGATGACAAACGGATTCTTTATCAGTTTTACAAAAAAGTTACTCATTTCACGTATGTATTTGTAGGCGGTTCAAAAGTAGAAAAAAAACGGCATATAGACCAATATCCACCAGAGCAATACTACAAAAACAAAGAAAGTAAAGGCTTTTTAGGAAAAAACCTCTACTTTCTTTATAAATCTTTAGAACGTGACTAATTATCCGTTGTATTCGTCAGATACCGTTAATTTAGCTCTGCCTTTAGCACGACGAGAAGCTAATACTCTACGGCCATTAGCGGTAGCCATTCTTGAACGGAAGCCATGCTTGTTCTTTCTTTTTCTGTTGGAAGGTTGGAATGTTCTTTTCATCTTTCTATATTATTTATTATTATTCGCATACTTATTCGGGCTGCAAAGATAGAGCCTTTTTTTTAATAAACAAAGGGTTGCGCAATTTTTTACACAAGAACCTTTGATATCAGACCAAAGCAAGTTAACTGCATGGGGCAAGTAAGTTAACGTCATCGGCAAATGAAGAAAGCGATGCCGCCCATCTCCTTACGGAATGAATGGCATCGATAAAGCACGAATGCTATATGAGGTAAAGGGCCGGGGAGGAGGTGCAGCCTACGTGTAAAACAAATTCAATCCATTGTGTGCTGCACGCTCCCCGCATCCGTCATTCACATGATGGATGGGAACCCGTTATTATTATTGCATATTTACAAATACATAATTACTAGCACTACTTTTTTCTAAATCAGACACAGACATTTTCGCAGTATACGTCTTTCTTGAATATGTGTGTGTAAACGTTATTTCATCATCTGCATACACGGATACTTTATCCAATATTATTCTAGAGCTACTATTAGTTCTAATTGTTGCTCCTCCACCACTTGATATGGAATAAGTGATCGTTACATTACTTCCCACATTGCTTCCATTTCTTCGACATTGCAAATAGAAAGTTTTTGTCTCTTTAACTTTTTCAGGTCTAGTATAACTCAAATCAGAAACAGGATTGAATAAATCAGCCTTTAAAATAACATCATCTTCACCATCATTTGCTGTATTCGTTTTAAATTGAATAATCTTCTCTTCAGGACTAAATATCTGATCCGTATAGACGTAGTACCAATCGCTCGCTCCGGTCGTTTCCAAACGAACACCGGGTTCTACCGCATACAGTTTTTTAGTATATATCTTATATTCAATGGGGAATAAGGATTCATCAATATCTTCCGGTATCGAAAATTTCAGATAAGTATCTTGCTTCTGACCTGCGGCAATTTCATTTGTACCCGTTCCCTCCTTCACGTCTTCAAATCTCGGATTGACAAAGTTATAAGGGGGACGTAAGACCAATTTAATCTTACGCTGCAAATTACCTCCTACCACGTAGAAATACGCTATTTTCTCGCCGGAGCCGGGAGCCGGCTTTATATCAGCTGTAATCGTTATCGTCTGATTGCCGGAAGGAATACTAGAAGGATAACTTAAGTTACCTTCTACGACATCCGACATACCCTCATCTGGAACCACGCTCAATTGCCCCGTTCCCGCATATGTCGCAGTCATCGACAATGTGTTAGAAGACCCCGTAAAAACGAATGTCGTCTTTGTAACATTCAAGGCCTCGCCATCATAAGTTATATTCGGATACTTTTCCATAATAGCCGAGGCCGTGATATTATTATCCGCTATCACATTTTCATCTATAACCTCAGCCCACGTAGCTCCTTTTCTGGAAACGCTCTTGACCGTTATATTAAAGGCATAATTACGAACGACATCATAAACACGAGTTACCTTATCATTCTCATCCTTTACGGCAAGATCAATCTTATAATATGTATAGGTCTTGCTACCATCAAATTGCGCCTTAATAATAACAAAAGTCGCTTTCTTATCTTGATTATAATGTTCAAAAGTATACACAGATTTACCCAGCTTTGCATATTTACCATCCTCTGGCTCATTCTGTGGCGCATAAAAATCTTGATTTGGAATATTCAACTTTCCCTCATCTTTATACCCGATAGATGCCAACTGCGATTCATTATAAATAAGATAAGAAACATTTTCCAATTTCTCAGCTGCCTCCGATGAGAGATTCAGCGTTATTTTAGCCCAGTTTCGTAGTAGTTCAACATTGTTACTACCAGCAGCTTCCAGACTATTGCTTATATTTTTCGCAGGAATATCACTAAAAGTTCTCTTTCCCCAAAAGATTTGCTTATCTGTCACTAACGAGGCCATTCCGCTTTCTAGGGAAGGGGTTAACGTTCCATCATTGGCGACAAAATGGATGGTACGGGTCTCTTTTGAGATAGAAGCCGTATATCCATTGCCAGAAACAACAGCCTCTACAACTGGAGAGATAAACTCTCCATCCTCATTAAATGTATATAGATATAAGGACTCAACACCTTTCTCCACATCCCCGGTCGCTTTCGTAATCTCAAGAGCATTCGGAGCATCTACAGAGAATGAAAGAGAAACCATTGATCCATCTGTCGGTTGAATTTCTATTTGTTCTATTTCCTCTGTCGCACATGAAGCGAGCAACAGCAATACAGAAAACAAGCCATATATTTTTTTTATCATAATTACCTAATATTAAAGGTTCATAAAATCAGTAAAGATCATGTACACAGCGAACAAATCTATTGCTATTAGTGCTATTTGTTGTTTCATATCTGTAACCTGTACCCTTGGCTCCAAAATAATAACACCAATATTTTCTAGCACTCCAATACTGCCCCCCCGTATTGTATAAATAATTTACTACTTGATCTGAATTCTGTATCGTATACATAAATTCCAATTCTGCCAAAGTAGGTAATCGCCACGTTCCTGCTTCATAAGAATGATAAACACCTCTTTCATCCGTATAATGCTCTTCATACACCTCACAACGTTTAACTGCTTTATCATAGTTATAACTACCACCAGACACCGTTCCATATCGAGATGCAACTACAAATCTTGGCGAAACCAATTCATTGGACAACATATCATTTTTTGTTAGTCCTGTAATTTTATCATAAGGATCGCCAATAACTAATGTTCCCGGAGCAATAGTCGTTACAGTAAACAAATTGGGATTAGTACTACCCGTCGGACTGGCGGGTGTATTAGTTCCCCCAGAAACAACTCCTGTCAGATATTGAGGAGGATACTGATCCACTGCAATTCCTAATACTTTCAAACCCTCTGCATTATGAACTCCAAAAACAAATTGCTTTGGGAAATAATTCTCTGGTAATTTACTCGTAATTTTGATATATCCACTCTTTCCTAAATCTCCTATTATAGACGGATACTGCTTATCTCTATTATCATAGTATCCTGTACCTTTAGTAATAACATTTCCTTTTAACTCATACTTTTCATAAGTCGCATAAGATGGTTGATCAATCGTAATATTCGAGCTAGAAGCAAACTCAATCTTATACTCAGTGATATTCGCCATCACCACCTTAGTCTCCCTCACGAACAAATACTTCAAATCAGCGATAACCACATCCACGACAAACTTTTCCACGCCTTCCCACGGTGTTGTAGATACCGTAAAGTTGATTCGTTGTGTCTTCATGGATATTTTACCTGTAAGCTCATATCTATTACCATGTATGATACCATTTGTCGTACATCCTTCAAGCTCTGTCGTAGGATTAAAATCCTCATATTTATAAGAATGATCTTTCTCTTCCTCTATAATACTTCCCTTTGTTACATTTTGAATAGTCATATCCTCATTAAAGGTAGTAGTGACCTGTATCTTTTGTAAATCACCCGTTACATATATAGACAATGGGGTTAACGTTGTGTTCAACTTCTCATAGGTATAAAAAGGTAACGCAACGCCATTTTGCAATGTAATATCCTTTGCCGTAGAGAAAGCATCATCATATTGATTATCTCGACCAAGCAATATTAAATCTGATTTCTGATTGATATTCTTGACCGTAAGTTTAGTTACAGTATAGAACCACTGGTTGGTTACTTTTGTATCAGCTGTTGTAGACACAGTCTCCGGCTCTTCATCTACCGTAAACTTCATATCGATGCGTGCCGCTAATTGTGTCATCGGAACAGATATACTTGTCACAGCCGTATTTAGGTCATACGCAGCCAACTCCCCGACCTTTACCAAATTTGAAGCATCAAAAGTTCCACCTGAAACGGTTTCCGACAAACCTTTCAGGTTCTCATAAGTAGTCGTTTCCAATCTAGCCAAGTCCTCATAATGCGTTGAATTCGCAATCGCTACGATACGAACCTTACCTGTCTTTGCTTGTATATTATCAATTTTATAAGCAATCAATGTTTTTCCATCAATCGTTACGGTAGAATTGGAAATTCCCCCGTCAAACGCTACAGACTTGTACTCCAAGCACTCACCCACAGTTCCATTCGCCTCATTAAATATAGCGACCACAACATTATTCACTTTTACCTCATCCTCCGTCGAATATGTATACCCTTCAGCGATATCCCCTCCAGCTTTCGTCATCGCTGTCACTTCTCCCAAAGTAAGAGTCATAGAGAATGAGATATCCCGCCCGTCCTCATTTCCTCGCTGAACTTCTTCTTCCGAGTTACAGCTCGTGAAAAGCAGTCCGACAAACAGCACTGATAATATATTCCTTATTTTCATAATCTTGTATTTTTATTTTACCCGTTTACACCTTAATTATCTTCCATAGGAATGGATATGGTATTATTCAACCAATCTCTTGTATAGCAAAGTAGTTCTGTCTCGACCTTATCTCCAATAATAGTCATATTGACAACCAAGCGATAAACATATCCGGATTTAACGCCATGTAAGATATTTCCTTCCTTATTGATCACAAACGGCCTCGTAGTTCTTTCCTCATTGCTATTTCCTATTTTGAACCGAACCTGCATTTTTACTTGATCACTCTCTGCCTTCGCCAGATTCCGGAAAGAATAAAAAGACAATAGATTCTTATTATCTACAAAAGAATAAGTTGACGGAAGATCCGATACCCCATTATAGACCTCCACATTACACGTTTTACTCTCAGACAAATAAGTCGCATTTTTATGAGTTTGCTCATTTATCGTATAACTCTCAGGATTCAAATTTAACAGATCCACTCCTGTAACAGTAACCTTCTCTTTAACAGATGCTCCTTGAAAACCTGAAACATTAAATTCCGCAAGTTCTATTCGAGCTGTTAGTTGAGAAAGAGGTATTGTGCCTATTTCTAAAGGCTTTCCCAATGCCTCCGCAATTGTTGGATAGCCAGCAAAGTCAGTATCAAAACTGATATCCATTTTCCCAACTTTTACCAAAGCATCCTTATCATCCTGTATTATATCCTTTATATTATTTTCCGATTGGCAACCCGCAAACGACTTCGAGCTATTAGCGATTACCATCACGGAATAAGGACTAGGCTTTTTCACTTTTAAAATCACTTTAGCCCAATCATCTTTCGTTCCGTCTTTCGTTTTAACGATATAATTCTCCTTATTCACAAACAACCCTTCCATTATGGAACTGACTTGTGTGCCCTCAAAAAATATCAACGTACAATTATTAATCTCTGCCTCATCCATAGAAGCAGGTAATGTTCCAGCATCAGATAAGGATTTTGTCTCCAAAGAAGAAAGAGAAGTCTTAAGAACAAAAGCGGCCTCCCCCATCTCTATCTCAACATTTCCCGAATCTCCTATCTCCATGTCCCTCAGCACGTCATCCTCCATCGAGCAAGCGACTGCTAATAGCATCAAGCAAATACTTGAGATTATTGTCTTTATTTTCATGTCCCTATATTTTATTCGTTTAACTTATTCCTCGTTGTTTAGAATATAAGGATCGTTTTAGTTCCGATAGGACTATTTAATCTAGCCCTATTATTAAATCCTTATATTATAATCTCTTATATAAATCCATCCCCTTTAGAGAAGAACTTATGAAAATCATCCTTACCTGTTTTCTTGTAGGGTAAAGAGTTGATACTTTCTTGTATATCCTCTTTACTTAAGCCTGTTTAAAGTATTTAGTCCTATCGGGACTAAGTTTCCAAAATCAAGCTTGTGAACTTTTTACACGGACAAAATTAGATGGATACATTAATGTAGGGAATAGGCGGAACTTTCAACTTTAAGGGGTAAAACTAGCAATTTGAGGCTTGCTGAAATAAACGATAGAGAATCCTATCATTTCGATAGAGATACCTACGCTGAGAAAAAATATAAACTTGTTTCCAGAGATTTTTTGATGTACTGTTTCATACGAGAAGATCCAGTGATAAGGGAGGCTTATCGTATATTTCTATGTATGCTCTTGTTCTCTATCGAATGATTCGGTAAAAAGTCGTACGTGTTTCTCGAAAAACATTTACGACTTTTCAAAAAAACACGTACGTCTTTTGCGAAAAACACAATCGTATTTTTAAGACACTAATGTCCAATAACTTACAGAGCCATGTCATTCATATACTTATTGTATGGAATTTGTCTTGGAATGTAGTATGTCCTTACTTTAAGTTACCATTTTGAAGGGATGAGACGTAGTACGCTACGTCTCTACAACTAGAGGTATCCAATGGGATTGAAAATGTGGTTACCTTGATCAAAAGATTCCCCCTTTATACATATTATCGAAATTCGAATGCTGTCCGTTCATCTTCTGGGCCTCTTCGCCTTCTGGATTCAGTTCCAAAGATTTCTTCAAGTCCTCGAACGCACCGGTCTTATCTCCTTTCAGATTCTTGGCTCGCCCACGCTCACTATAAGCCTTGGCAAAAGACGGATTCGTCTCGATCGCCTCGTCAAAGAAAGCGATCGCCTCGTCATATTTCTTTTGCTCGATCAGTAACTGACCAGATAAGATACAAGCGTCCTCATTAAACGGATTTAGATCTAGGACCTGCTGGAAATCAGAATTCGCGGCCTCGATATCCCCTAAAGCCATATGAATACGTCCTCTCAATAAATAAGAACTTTCCTCCTCCGGCACGATCTCGATCGCTTTCTCCACATCGGGCAGCGCCTCTTTAGCTTGTCCCAGTCCTAAAAGAATCTCCGCACGCAATAAATAAGAATCGGCGAAATCCTCCTTCAAGGCGATCGATCTCGTCAGGTCGGCGATAGCGCCAAATACGTCATTCGTCGCTTTCTTCGCTTTTGCCATCATGAAATAAGCGACATGATTAGAAGGCTCTAGCTCGATCACGTGCAAACAATCGGTTATGACCTCCGCATCCTTATCCAACATAAACAATAAGTTAACGCGAGTCAAGCGGGTAGCGATATGATCCGGCTCCATCTCAACCATCCGGTTCAACACGTCCTCGGCTTTCCCTAGATCGTTCGCCATCGTATAAGCGGAAACGAGATAGCTCATCGTCTCAAAATCCTCCTGTATATTCAGTGCCTCCGTAAAGCATTTGATCGCATAAACAAGTTTTCCCATCTTCTGGGCACGTACGCCGTCGTATTTCAAGATATCAAAGTTCTTCTGCTCGTTCTTCGCCTTATCCTCCGTCGCCTCGGCCGGTTTGGAAGAAGAGAATAAAGATGTAAAGAAATTTCCCATGGTCTTATTCCTTAATTATTATAGTTCTACATTATTAGAGTTCCACCGCAAAGTTACGGTAATATATTTGAATTTTCAGCCGTACAAGCGCCGGAAAAAACACGTACGTGTTTTTGGAAAAAGTCGTACATGTTTTTCGGAAAACACGTACATGTTTTTTTAAGGGGAATTCCGGCATTATTTTAATGCGCCT
>OGPP01000282.1_pt1 | contig 58591 bp, 49 predicted proteins | sample 1553021 | NCBI WGS metagenome assembly OGPP01 (sample SAMEA2580217, study PRJEB22360) | human gut metagenome | biome: human gut; feature: human-associated habitat; material: faeces | place: Denmark | collected 2008/2010
AAAAGCCGATGCGGAACTGGTTCTGCAGCAGCTCGCCCACGCTGCGGATGCGGCGGTTGCCCAGATGGTCGATATCATCGGTGGTGCCAATATTGTGGCCCAGACCGTTCAGGTAGTTGATGGAAGCCAGAATATCGGCGACCGTAACGGTGCGGCCGATCAGCTGGTCGTGGTTGCGGCGCAGCATCTCCTTCTGCTCTTCCACATCAGAGGTGGTGTCGAGGATCTTCTTGATCTCATCGAAGGAGCAGCGCTCGTTGATGCCGCACTCCTTCACGTCGAAGGAGAAGAAGCCCTGTGCATCCACACAGCCGTTGGTGATGACCTTGATCTTCCGGCTCTCTTCCTTCATGGGATCGTCGAGCTTCAGCACGACCAGATTCACACCGGCATTGTCAGCCTTCTCAGCCAGCTCGCGGGTGATCTTGGCACCAGCCTCGATCAGGATCTCGCCGGTCAGCGGAGCGACCACATTCTCAGCAGCCACCTGACCGGTGATGCGGCGTGCCAGAGACAGCTTCTTGTTCATCTTATAACGGCCGAAACGAGACAGGTCATAACGGCGCGGGTCGAAGAACAGCATGTTGATCTGGCTGGTAGCAGACTCCACCGTGGGAGGCTCGCCGGGGCGCAGCTTGCGGTAGACTTCCAGCAGGCCCTCTTCCTGATTCTTGGTGGTATCCTTTTCCAGAGTAGCGAGGATGCGCTCATCGTCGCCAAAGAAGTTCAGGATGTCCTCGTTGGTGGACAGGCCCAGTGCACGGCACAGCACGGTGACAGGCAGCTTGCGGTTCTTATCGATACGGACATAGAACACATCGGAAGCATCAGTCTCGTACTCCAGCCATGCACCGCGGTTGGGGTTCATGGTGGCGCTGTACAGGTCGTTGCCCACCTTATCCTTGGCATCGCCGTAGAACACGCCGGGAGAACGCACCAGCTGGCTGACGATAGCACGCTCTGCACCGTTGATCACAAAGGTGCCGGCATCGGTCATCAGCGGGAAATCGCCCATGAAGATCTCCTGATCCTTCACTTCGCCGGTCTCCTTGTTCAGCAGACGGGCGGTGACGCGCAGGGGTGCTGCATAGGTCACGTCGCGCTCTTTGCACTCTTTGATGCTGTACTTGGGCTCTTTATCGAGACGGAAGTCCACGAAGCTCAGTGCCAGATTGCCGGTGTAGTCCTCAATGGTGCCGATGTCGTGGAAGACCTCTTTCAGGCCCTCGTCCAGGAACCACTGATAAGAGTTCTTCTGGACCTCGATCAGGTTCGGCATACTGATGACTTCGTCGATGTGGGAGAAGCTCATGCGCTCGGTTTTGCCGAGCTTTACGGGCTTGACTTTCATCATAAAATCAACCACTCCTTACTTTTATACTCTACGGGATGTCGTATACACGGGTCAAATTTGAGCAGACACACATAATTCGACCCGCGTCGAAGGGAACGTTTCGGCGTTTTTCACAAACTTTTCGGTTTGACCCGTCCAGCCGCCGCCTGCGTATTCCCCTTTTTGGCGCACTAGTCCATTATGTGATACTAATGCAGTATACACCCTAAAAGCCTTGCTGTCAAGCCATTTTTCAGATTTTTGCCAAAACAAATTTATTTTTTCTTTCATTTTCGCACGCCCGGCAGCGTGTTGTGTTTTGCCGTTTTAGGGCTTGATTTTTTTATTTTGCACGTTCCTGTTCATAATCCCCTTGTGCAATTTGTCTATCTTTGCCCTTGTGTTTTGGCGTATTACTTTTACAGTCGGATATGCCCGTTTTCCCTTGCGGCCCTTTTTTGTGAAAAAGCAGCTCAGAAAAGCTCGCAGGCTTTTCTGAGCTGCAAATATAAAAATAATGTTTCCTCTAATATTGCCAGAGCGCAAGCGGCGGCAATTATAATCGTTCACTCATCCAGATAATCCCGCAGGCGCTTTGCACGGCTGGGATGCCGCAGCTTGCGCAGGGCCTTGGCTTCGATCTGCCGCACCCGCTCCCGGGTCACATTGAACTCCTTACCCAGCTCTTCCAGCGTGTGCGCCCGGCCATCCTCCAGCCCGAAGCGCAGTGCGATCACCCGCTCTTCCCTCGGTGTCAGGCTTTTGAGCACGCTGAACAGTTCCCGCCGCAGCAGCTGCCGCCCGGCTTCATCCACCGGGACGCCTGCATCCTCGTCCTGAATAAAATCTTCAAGGTGGGCATCCTCTTCCTCGCCCACCGGCGTTTCCAAGCTGATGGGGTCCTGCGCCAGCTGCAGCAATTCCCGCACACGGTCCGGCTCCATGTCCAGCTGAACAGCGATCTCTTCCGCGGTAGGCTCCCGGCCATTTTTCCGCAACAGGTCACCCGTCGTCTTTTTGACCCGGTTGATGCTCTCCACAAGGTGCACCGGGATGCGGATGGTCCTCCCCTGATCCGCAATGGCGCGGGTGATGGACTGACGGATCCACCACGTGGCATAGGTGGAAAATTTGAAGCCGCGCTCCGGCTCAAACTTTTCCGCCGCCTTCATCAGACCGAGATTGCCTTCCTGAATGAGATCCAGAAACGGCAGGCCCCGCCCTGCATAGCGCTTTGCCACCGACACCACCAGCCGCAGGTTCGCTTCGCTGAGCTTCCGCCGGGCATCCTCGTCCCCGGCCTGCGCGGCACGGGCAAGCTCCGTTTCCTGCTCTGCCGTCAGCAGCGGCACCCGGCCGATCTCCTTCAAATAGGCCTTTACCGGGTCGTCCAGCGCCACCCCCTCTGCTGAAAGCTCATGTTCCAGCCTGCCGATCTGCGTTTCATCCAACGCAGGCAGGTCCGCTTCCTCTTCGGTCAGGTGCACGCCGCGGTCCTCCAGTGCCGTATACAGCTCGTCCAGCTGCGCCACATCGTAATCCTGTTCGTCCATGGCACGGCTGATCTGCTCCGGTGTCAGGGCATGGTGGCGTGCCCGCGCAGCCAATGTTCTGGCCAATTCCTCCGTTTGCGACAATTTCTGCATGGTTCCTGCTCCTTTCCTCTCCTGCTCCAGCCGGAGGGGAAAGCGGGGGATCATTCTTCTACAGGCACATTTCCCTGCTTCTTTTCGCGCATCGACTGGAGGTAATCACTCAGTTCCTCATTGGACATATGCGCCGCCTTGCCTGCCATGGGCATCCCCCGGGCAATGCGGTCCAGATACAGCCGGATATCATCCGGCGTACAATTCACATCGCTGTATTGTGCCGCAAGATGGCTCAGTTCATTCAGCGCTTCTTCGCTTACAAAAGCGCGCAGCGTGGTCAGGCTGATCTCAATGCCCTCCTGTCGGCAGCGCAGCATGGCTTCAAACAGCTCCTTCTGCTGCGGCAGCACGAACTGTTCTGCGGTCAGCTGCCCCTGCACCAGATCGATATAGTGCGGCTCCCGCAGGACAGCCGCTGCTGTGCACTGGCAATGCCCAGCGCCTGACTGCCGCCCGCACTGTACGGCACGTTGATCTGATTCATCTCACCAGACTTGAGCGCCTGCTGCTTTTTCTCCCAGCGGTGCTTGCTGCCCGCCCTCTTCACGGCGGTCTCCAGCTGGGTCATGATAGCTGTTTTGGAGATGTTGGTCTCCTCAGCCAGACGCCCCGCATACACTTCCTGCTCGGTAGGGTTGGAGCGCTCTGCCAGCATATTCACAGCTTCCTTCACGTATTCCAGCCGCTGGGCATCCTGTGCCAGATCATACTGGCTGCGCAGACGGCCCAGCCGGAAGTCCAGTGCATTGCCCACACCGTCCAGCAGGGCTTTGAATCGCTCTGCGCCATACTTTTTGATGTACTCGTCCGGGTCCTTTGCACCGGGGATCTGCAGCACGCCCACCTTTACCGGACTGTTGCGGAACAGTTCCAGCGAGCGCAGCGTGGCCTTCTGGCCTGCTTCGTCCGAATCGTAGCTCAGGATCACCTCGTCAGCATACTCGCTGATGAGCCGCACCTGCTCCGGGGTCAGGGCCGTGCCGCAGGCGCACACTGCTGTGTCGATGCCTGCCTGATGCATACTGATCACGTCCATGTAGCCCTCGCACAGCACGAACCGGCGCACCGCGCTGCGCTTTGCGATCTGCAGCGCAAACACCGTCTCTGATTTGTGGTACACCAGCGTTTCCGGGCTGTTGACATATTTCGGTTTGGAATCGTCCAGCACGCGCCCACCAAACGCAATGATGTTGCCGCGCAGGTCAAAGATGGGGGTCATCACCCGCTTCCAGAACAGGCAGTAGATGCGGCCGGACGCACTGCGCTTGAACAGGCCGCTGGCATCCAGCTCCTGCTGATTGTAGCCCTTATCGCGCAGGAACTGATACAGCGCCTGTCCGTCGTTGGGCGCATAGCCCAGCCCGAACCGGACGATAGTCTTGTCGTCCAGACCGCGCCGCCGCCAGTAGGCACGGGCCTGCCGGGCTTCCTCCACGGTGGAGTTCAGGCAGGCGTGGAAAAACCGTGCCGCCTCCTTGTTCATGGAGAGGATGCGGCTGCGCATCCGGCCTGTTTTGTCGTCCTCCTGCGGCTCCGGCATACCGGCCCGCGCTGCCAGCAGCTTAACGGCCTCCGGGTAATCGATGCTGTTGATCTTTTTCGTAAAGGTAATGGCATCGCCGCCTGCGCCGCAGCCAAAGCAGTAAAAGCTCTGGGTGTCCGGGTAGACGTAGAATGAGGGCGTTTTTTCGCTGTGAAAGGGGCACAGGCCGCCATACAAACGTCCCTTGCGCTTGAGCTGCACATAGCTGCCCACCAGCTCCACAATGTCGGTGCGGCGGGTCAGTTCTTCAATGTATTCGTGTGGGATCATGGATCTTTCAAACGACCTTTCGGATTTATAGGACATGCCACTTCCGGGGCACAAACAATTCCTCAAAAGTGCGGATGGCAAATTCATCGCTCATGCCACTGATGTAATCAGTCACTGCACGTTCTCTGCCCTCCTGATAAGCCAGCTGGATGTAGAAGTTGGACATCCGGTCCACATGGTTCAGGTAGTAATCGTACAGTTCCCCGATCACCTTGTCCACCTTCTGCTCTTCCCGCTTGGCGGTCTTGTCCACGTACACGGTGGCGTACATGAAATCCCGCAGCGCAAGGAAGGCTTCGTTTTCCTCTGCGCCCACCTTCACATCCCCATCGCTGTTGGCAAGGATACTGTTGATCATGGTGGTGATGCGGGCAGATTTTGTCTGGCCCAGCACGGCGGTGCATTCTTTCGGCAGGGTGGCTGGGTCCAGCACACCGGCGCGCACCGCGTCCTCAATGTCGTGGTTCACATAGGCGATCTGATCCGCCATGCGCACGATGCGCCCTTCCGGCGTTGCCGCCCAGGTGCCCTTTGTGTGGGTCACGATGCCGTTGCGCACCTCCCACGTCAGGTTCAGGCCCCGGCCGTCCTTTTCCAGCTTGTCCACCACACGCAGGCTCTGCATGTAGTGCTTGAAGCCGTCCGGGCACAGCTCATTCAGTGCGCGCTCCCCGGCATGGCCAAACGGCGTGTGGCCCAGATCATGGGCAAGGCTGATCGCTTCGGTCAGATCTTCGTTCAGCCGCAGGGCGCGGGCAATGGTCCGCGCGATCTGCGAGACCTCCAGCGTATGGGTCAGTCGGGTGCGGTACAGGTCTCCCTCCGGCGAGAGGAACACCTGCGTCTTTTGTTTGAGCCGTCGGAACGCCTTGCAGTGCAGCACCCGGTCACGGTCACGCTGGAACACCGGCCGGATCGGGTCCTGCTCTTCCGGCAGCATGCGGCCGCGGCTCTGGTCGCTGAAGGTAGCCCACGGCGCGAAGGTCATATGTTCGATCTCTTCTGTGCGCTGACGTACATCCATACAAAGTCGCCCTCCCTTTTTGTCGCCATTCCCCCTCTCTGTTTCGGCACAGCCGATCCCAATTGCTGCGTCTGCGGCAATTGTAGCACACCCGCTTTGTCGAAGGGGGAAAAAGCCTGTCGGTTCGCAAAATAATGCTTGCTTTTTTATTTTTGCTGCTGCCGGGTTCAGAACGGTGCGTAGAACGGGTCGGATACCGTCACCTGCGCGCTGCCGCGCGTCAGCTCCCGCAGCTGTTCCAGCAGCGGGCCTTCGGTGTGTTCCGGCATCTGCCAGCACAGGGTCACGCGATCCGTGAACTGCGGCGCGGCCTGTTTTGCTCCCGCCGCATCGATCAGCAGCGATGCACGCTCATAAAGGGAGTAATCCACCGTCACGCTCAGCTCCACCACGCTGCGCACCGTGACCACCTCGGCATTTTCCAGTGCACGGGCCGTAGCCGTGGTGTATGCACGCACCAAGCCGCCGGTGCCCAGCAGCACGCCGCCAAAGTAACGGGTCACCACCACGATCAGATCCGTCAGGCCGCTGTGCTGCAGCACCTCCAGCGCTGGTGTGCCCGCCGTCTTGGCCGGTTCACCATCATCTGAATAGCGTTCCCGGTTGCCTTCCCGCAGGCGGTAGGCATACACATTGTGGCGGGCAGTGCGGTTGGCCGCACGCACCTGTTCCAGAAATGCAACGGCAGCTTCCTCGCTGTCCGCAAATGACAGCGCCGCAATGAAGCGGCTCTTCTTTTCTTCGTATTCTCCTGTGGCCGTGCCATGGATGGTGCGGTAATCCTCCACTGTGGTTCCTCCTGCATGTTATTCAAAACAAGTATAACATAAATCGTCCGTTGTGCAACCACTGCCGCATACGTTTTTGTATCAAGGCCAGCTCCCGGTACTGCTGCCCGCATGTCCTCTGCCAGAAAAAAGTGCAACAAAAAAATCGGCCAAGCCTTGCAGCTCAGCCGATCTTTTGTTAGAAGAAAGCAGATGATCACTTCGTAAAGAGCTGGATCCACTGATGGCCCCAAGTGCTGGAGCTGTTGTAGTAGTAGCCAACACCCATTGCACGAGCTTCGGGATCCAGAATGTTTGCGCGATGGCCTTCGGAGTTCATCCAGGCATTCACGACTTCTTCAGGAGAAACGCTGCCCCATGCGGCATTCTCGCCAGCAGCGGCATCCGTCACGCCGTACTCGCTGAGAACAGTGTATCACTTGGTACCATTGGGACGAACGTGAGAATTGACGGTTGCGATCTCTTCGGCGCGCTGCTGAGCAGCTGCAGTGAGCTTTGCATCGCCCATGACCAGGGGCTGCAGGCCGTACTTTGCACGCTCGGCATTGACCAGATTCAGAACTTCCTGACGGTAGTTGCTGGTGTAAGAGTTTTCGGGGCAAGAGAAGATCAGCACCCAGTAGTTGTTGTAAACGCCGCCTTCGTAGTGGCCCACGCTCATGGTGGTCGCGTCTGCGTTCAGGATGCGCTCACGGGTAAAATCAATGTTCATCCACTGATCCACCGCTGCATCGGGGGTGGAAACGCCCGCCATGTAGTCCTCGCCAATCGACACATCTTCGATGCCATTCTCTGCGAAGATGGTAAAATCGCGCTGGCCATTGGGACGAACGTAGGAATAAGAAGAGGCCAGTTCCTTAGCGCGCTCCTGAGCGGCACTATTGTGGCTGCTGTCGCCCAGCTGAACGGGCTTCAGGCCAGCCTTTGCGCGCTCGTTGTTTACGCGGCGCAGGAACTCGTTCTGATAAGCTTCGTCCTGAAAGCTGATGTAGGAATTTTCTTCTTCGATGGAGGCAGAACCCGAAGCCTCAGCTGCGTTTGCAGTAACGGGTTTGAGAGATGCAGCACCAAAAACCACAGCCAGAGTCATAGCTGCTGCTGCGATATTTTTCAGGGTGCGCATCTCGAGTTTCATAAGACATCCTCCGTAAGCTTTTGTATATAAAAGCTTTTTTGCATTCATGTGAATGCGTACTGCAACGCATTTGCAACTCTTCCGTTTCAAATGTGTTGCTTTTGTGCAACAAAAGTATCACAATAGCATCTCATCGTCAAGGGGTTTCTGTCGATTTTTTGAGAGAAAATGCAAAAAAGTCAAAATTTCCCGTTCTGAAATCGTTTCACAAGCGCAACAGGTTCATCCAAGATACCGTGAATTTGTTACGTCTGTGTTGCACTTCACCGTTTTCAGGATTGTTTCGTCACACTTAACGTGTTGCATTTTATTTTTCTACACCTTTTCTGCAATGTTTTTCATGCATTTTTCTGTATGTTTATTTATTTATATGCATATTTCAAAGTGTAACAGACTTTTGTGTGCGCTTTTCCGTTCCACTCCCCTCCCGCAGCCCTTTTCTGGGCTGCAGCCGGCCTTTGGCTGTACTTTCTGCAACAAAAAACAGCACAGGCAGCCTTTTCAGGGCCATCTGTGCTGTGCCGTATTCCTTATATAAAAAGAAGAGCGGCTCCGAAGAGCCGCCCTCCCACAATTCAGGCTATGCTATAAAAAGATCTCGCGTCAGTCGATCACTGAGCAGCCTTTGCTGCCTCGATCTGCTTGATCAGTTCGGGAACTACCTTGAACAGGTCGCCCACGATGCCGTAGTCGGCAACACCGAAGATGGGTGCACCCTCATTCTTGTTGACAGCGATGATGCACTCGGAGTCCTGCATACCAGCGGTGTGCTGGATAGCGCCGGAGATGCCCAGAGCAACATAGATCTTGGGATGCACGGTCTTGCCGGTCTGGCCAACCTGATGGTCAGCAGTCATCCAGCCTGCATCGGTGACGGCACGGGAAGCGCCCACAACGCCGCCGCCCAAAGCGGCAGCCAGCTGCTCAGCCAGCTCAATGCCCTTCTGGACATCCTTGCTGATGCCGCGGCCGACAGAGACGATCACGTCTGCGCCGATCAGATCGACCAGCTTCTCAGCGGCCTTCTCAACGCTCAGGACCTCGGTCTTGATGTCCTCAGCAGCCAGAGCGAATGCGGGCTTCACGATCTGGCAGGCATCAGCCTTGGCCTGATCGAAGGGAGCCTTCTTCATAACGCCGGGACGCACGGTGGACATCTGCGGACGGAAGCGGGGGCAGATGATGGTAGCCATCAGATGGCCGCCGAATGCGGGACGGGTCATCTTCAGGTTGCGGTCTTCCATATCGAACTTCTGCTTGGACAGGTCGATGGTGGAGCTCTCCTTCAGGAAATCGATGTACTTTGCAGTGTCGATGTCCAGATGGGTAGCATCAGCGGTCAGGCCGGTGTGCAGACGAGCTGCGCAGCGGGGGCCCAGATCGCGGCCGATGTTGGTTGCACCGATCAGCAGGACTTCGGGCTTGTACTCGTTGACCATGTCGCACACGACCTTAGCGTATGCATCGGTGGTGTAATCCTTCAGCAGGGGGCTGTCGCAGACCATGACCTTATCGGCACCATAGCCGCCCAGCTCCTTGGCAATGCCTTCCACGTTGTCGCCCAGCAGCAGACCGGTGACCTCGCAGCCCAGCTCATCAGCCAGCTTGCGGGCCTCGCTCACCAGCTCGAAATCAGTGGGCATCAATGCGCCCTGGCGCTGCTCGCAGAAGACCCATACGCCCTTGTATTCGTTAAAATCAGCCATTGTAATCCTATGCTCCTTTCATCAGATCAGGTGCTTCTTGGCCAGGATACCAGCCAGCTGTGCAGCGGTATCGTCGCCAGTCAGCATAGTGCCTGCGCCCTTCTGCGGAGGAGTGAAGGACTTGAAGACGTTCGTCGGAGAACCCTTCAGACCGATGGTATCGACCTCGATCAGCGGATCGTCCTTCAGAGCGTTGTAATCGAACACTTCCATCGGCTTGTCGTAGCAGGTGAAGATGCCGTTGACGCTCATGTAGCGGGGCTGATTCAGCTCCTTGATGCAGGTCAGCAGGCAGGGAGTCTGCACCTTGACCATCATGTAGCCGTCTTCCAGCATACGCTTGACCGTGAGGCTGTTGCCATCCTTCTGGATGTCAGCAACATAGGTCACCTGAGGCAGGTGCAGCTTCTCAGCGATCTGAGGACCGACCTGTGCGGTATCACCGTCGATTGCCTGACGGCCGCAGAACACGACGTCCTCAGGGCCGACACCGATCTTATTGACAGCAGCAGCGAGGATCTGGCTGGTTGCGAAGGTATCAGAACCACCGAACTCACGGCCAGAGACCAGAACAGCCTTATCAGCGCCGCGGGCCAGCAGCTCACGGAGCATACCCTCGGCCGGCGGGGGACCCATGGTGACGACAACGACTTCGCAGCCGGTCTCGTCCTTCAGCTTCAGAGCGGCCTCCAGAGCATTCAGGTCATCGGGGTTGGTGATGGTTGCCATAGAGGCACGGTCCAGAGTACCATCCGCCTTGACAGCCACCTTACCGGAGGTATCAGGAACCTGCTTTACACAAACGATTGCTTTCATTGTAAATCTTGCCTCCCTTACTTCAGCAGCGCGCCGGAAATGACCATCATCTGCACTTCGCTGGTGCCCTCGTAGATCTCAGTGATCTTGGCATCACGCATCATGCGCTCGATGGGGTAGTCACGGGTGTAGCCGTAGCCACCGAACAGCTGCAGGCAGCGGCGAGTCACGTCGCTTGCGGTGCGGGCTGCGATGAGCTTAGCCTGAGCAGCCTCGACGCTGTAGCGGACCTTTGCGCCATTCATAGCTTCCTGCTTCTTCAGAGCGGCAGCGTAGACCAGATACTTTGCAGCCTCGATACGGGCCTTCATCTCGGCCAGCTCGAACTGGGTGTTCTGGAAAGCGGAGATGCTGCGGCCGAACTGCTTACGCTCCTTGACGTAAGCGACGGTCTCCTGCAGAGCGCCCTCGGCGATGCCCAGAGCCTGGGAAGCGATACCGATACGGCCGCCGTCCAGAGTAGCCATAGCCAGCTGGAAGCCCTTGCCGCGCACGCCCAGCATACGGTCCTTCGGGATGCGGCAGTCCTCAAAGATCAGCTCGCAGGTAGAAGAACCACGGATGCCCATCTTATCCTCAGCCTTACCGACGGAGAAGCCCGGGTCGGTACGCTCCACGATGAAGGCGGAGCACAGCTTGGTGGGACGGCCCTTCTTGTCGAGGACCTTATCGGTAACAGCGATGACGATGAACACGTCAGCGTAGCCTGCGTTGGTGATGAAGATCTTGGAGCCGTTCAGCACCCAGTAATCGCCATCTTCCACAGCAGTGGTCTGCTGGCCCTGAGCGTCAGTACCAGCGCCCGGCTCGGTCAGACCGAAAGCACCCAGCCACTCGCCGCTGCACAGCTTGGGCAGATACTTTTCCTTCTGCTCGGGAGTGCCGTTCTCATAAATAGGTGCTGCGCACAGGCTGGTGTGTGCGGAAACGATAACACCAGTGGTGCCGCAGACCTTGCTCAGCTCCTCAACAGCCATGACGTAGGACAGGACGTCGCCGCCTGCACCGCCAACGGAGGTGGGGAAGTAAATGCCCATCATACCCAGCTTGCCCATCTTCTCGACGGTCTCCTTGGGGAAATACTCTTCGGCATCGACTTTCTTTGCCAGAGGCTTGACTTCGTTTTCAGCAAACTCGCGGTACATCTTCTGCACCATCTGCTGCTGCTTGGACAGAGTAAAATCCATCGCTATATCCTCCTAACGGATGTTTTTCTTTCAGCACAGGGCAGCTACACTCATGTCCTGTGCAAACAAATTCCTCCCGGCCGTTTTCTTCGGGACGACCGAGAGAAATTTCAAACTAATTTACAGCTCGTCGACAGGGGTCTTGGTGCGGTCTGCGTTGTAAACGTAGAAGCCCTTGCCAGACTTGCAGCCCAGGTTGCCGCCGCGGACCATCTTACGGATGAGCGGGCATGCACGATACTTGCTGTCGCCGGTCTCCTTGTACAGGACGTCCATAATGGCGAGGCAGATGTCCAGGCCGATGAAGTCGCCCAGCTCCAGGGGACCCATCGGGTGGTTGGCGCCCAGCTTCATAGCGGTGTCGATGCCGGCGATGTTGGAAACGCCCTCCATCTTGATGAAGGCAGCCTCGTTGATCATCGGGATCAGGATGCGGTTGACGACGAAGCCGGCAGCCTCGTTGACCTGGACCGGCTGCTTGCCGATGGCAACGGAGATCTCCTTGATCTTCTCGACAGTCTCAGCGGGAGTGTTGCAGCCAGCGATGACCTCGATGAGCTTCATGCGGTCTGCGGGGTTGAAGAAGTGCATACCGACCAGAGGACGGCTCACACCCTTGCCGATCTCGGTGATGGACAGAGAAGAGGTGTTGGAAGCGAAGATGCACTCGGGCTTGCAGATCTTATCCAGCTCGCCGAAAGTGGTCTGCTTGACCTTCATATCCTCGAAAGCAGCCTCAACGACGAGGTCGCAGTCAGCGCACAGGTCTTCCTTCAGGCCCGGGGTGATAGCAGCGACGATAGCGTCAGCCTTCTCCTGAGTCATCTTGCCCTTAGCGACCAGCTTCTCATAGCCCTTCTTGATCTTTGCCAGACCATTCTCGGCCCACTCCTGCTTGATGTCACACAGAGCAACCGTGTTGCCCTCGACCTGCGCAAATGCCTTTGCGATGCCCTGGCCCATAGTGCCAGCACCGATAACACCGATCTTCATGGGAAATCTCTCCTTTATTATATCTTCTGAATGTAGTGCCTCTCCGTGCCTCCCCTTTCCGGGGAGGCGCTGCAGAGGCGTTATGGTTTAGCTTAGTTGTTCGTGAACACTGCCTTGGGCTTCGGCTTTTCACGGCTCAGGAAGCAGGCCATGCCTTCCTTCTGGTCATGAGTCTCGAAGCAGTCGCCGAACAGCTTCTCTTCGACTTCGACAGCCTTCTCGATGGGAAGGCTGATGCCGTCGTTGATAGCCTTCTTGCAGTTACGCACGGCGATGGGAGCGTTCTTGGCGATCTTGTTGGCCAGCTTCAGGACATTCTCCATCAGCTCAGCCTGCGGATACACTGCGTTGACCAGGCCGATGCGATAAGCCTCGTCAGCCTTGATGTTCAGTGCAGAGTAGACCAGCTGCTTTGCCATGCCCATGCCAACCAGACGTGCCAGACGCTGGGTGCCGCCGAAGCCCGGGGTGATGCCCAGACCGACTTCCGGCTGACCAAACACAGCGTTGTCGGAGCAGATGCGGATGTCGCAGCTCATAGCCAGCTCATTGCCGCCGCCCAGTGCAAAGCCGTTGACGGCTGCGATGACGGGGATGGGGAAGCTCTCGATCATCAGGAACACATCATTGCCCAGTTTGCCGAAAGCCTCGCCCTCGGCCTTGGTCATGGTGCTCATGGAGCCAATGTCAGCGCCTGCCACGAAGCTCTTGTCGCCTTCGCCGGTCAGGACGATGCAGCGGATGGCGGACTGGTCAACTGCCTCAAAAGCAGCCTTCAGGTCTGCCAGGACTTCGGGGTTCAGGGCGTTCAGTGCCTTCGGGCGGTCGATGGTGATGATCTCGACTGCGCCCTGCACCTCGGTTTTTACAAATGCCATTGTGAAAACCTCCATTCAGGTTATATCTTATTCAAAACAGTCCCCGGACAAGGGGCAAGTCTCCGGTCTCGCCCACTGTCCGGGCTGTATCAATATCCGGAGTGACCCTTCAAAGGGAAATCAGTCCATCTCGACGATGGTTGCGCAGCCCATGCCGCCGCCGATGCACAGGGTAGCCAGACCCTTGTGAGCACCACGATGCTTCATAGCGTACAGCAGGGTGACGAGGATACGAGCACCGGAAGCGCCGACCGGGTGGCCCAGAGCGATTGCGCCGCCGTTGACGTTCAGCTTGTCCTTATCGAAGCCCAGAGCCTCGCCGACTGCGATGGACTGTGCTGCGAATGCCTCGTTGGCCTCGACCAGGTCCATATCAGCAACGGTCAGGCCGGTCTTAGCCATGACCTTCTTGGTAGCAGCGATGGGGCCAAGACCCATGACCTCAGGCTCGACGCCTGCCAGAGCACCTGCGACCCAGGTAGCCAGAGGCTTCACGCCCAGCTCCTTGGCCTTCTCTTCGCTCATGATGACCAGAGCAGCAGCGCCGTCGTTGATAGCGGAGGAGTTTGCAGCGGTGACGATGCCGTCCTTGGTGAAGGCGGGCTTCAGCTTTGCCAGCACTTCGGGAGCGCTCAGACGGGGGCCTTCATCGGTATCGAACACGGTATCGCCCTTCTTGCCCTTGATGACAACAGGAACGATCTCATCCTTGAAAGCGCCGTCCTTGATGGCCTTGTCAGCCTTCAGCTGGCTGTGGTAAGCGAAATCATCCAGCATCTCGCGGGTGATGGGGCTGTAGCCGTACTTCTTCTGATAGGTCTCGTTGGTGCAGACGTTCTCAGCAGTCATGCCCATGTGCTTGTTGAAGCCGCAGGCATCCCACAGAGCATCGTTGACCATGGTATCCACGATCTCGCTCTTGCCCATGGGAGCGCCCATGCGGTAGCCGTAGCGGCCCTTCATCATTGCGAAGGGAGCCATATCCATGTTCTCCATGCCGCCTGCGACCACGATGTCAGCATCGCCGACCTCGATCATCTGAGCAGCCATGTTCACGCAGTTCAGACCGGAGCCGCAAACCACGTTGACGGTGACGGCAGGAGTCTCGACGGGCAGGCCAGCCTTCAGGGAAGCCTGACGAGCGACGTTCTGGCCCAGACCAGCCTGGATGACGCAGCCCATGTAAACATGATCGACCTGCTCGGGTTTCACGTTAGCACGGTTCAGGGCCTCCTTGATAACGATGGAGCCCAGCTCTGCAGCAGGGACGTTTGCCAGGGTGCCGCCAAACTTACCAATAGCGGTACGGCAAGCAGATGCGATAACAATTTTCTTCATGTTAATAGCCTCCTGAATTTATATGTTTCGGGGTTTCGTAAAACTATTTATCAAAAAGCCCGAGGGCCTTTCTGCATTATAAAAGGTATCAAATCGTCTTTCCTTCCGCCCGGAGCTGCTCCACTTTGGCGTGGATGGCATTCTCTACGTTGGGCGTCACGAACTTGGAGATGTTGCTGCCGTAGCGGGCAGCCTCCTTGACGATGGTGGAGGAAAGATAGCTCCACTTGATGCTGGTGGCAAGGAACATCGTCTCGATGCCGGGCATCAGTGCGTGGTTCGTCTGGGCGAGCTGTATCTCGTTTTCGAAATCCGTCACCGCCCGCAGGCCCCGCACCATCACCGAAGCGTGGCGCTTCTTGGCGAACTCCACGGTCAGGCCGTCGAAGCTCTCCACCGTCACATTCGGGATGTCCTTGCAGCACTCCCGCAGCAGCGCCACCCGTTCTTCTACGGTGAACAGAGGGTTCTTTGCGCTGTTGATGAGCACTGCCACAATGAGCTGGTCGTTTATCTTTGCAGCTCGCTTGATGATGTCGAGATGTCCTCTCGTGACCGGGTCGAAGGACCCGGGGTAAACTGCTGTTGCCATCGGTATGGTCTCCTTTATTTGCGCGCTTTGGAAAAGCGCATTTGGTGTTGCCATGATAGCACTTTTCAGTTCCTGCTTCAAGTACCAGGCCGCATCGCCATCGCAATATCGTTAATTTTTAGTCAATCAACGTCGCACTGGGGCGCATCATCTTGGTACACCCTTAGTAAACCATATCGTCAAAATTTTATCAAGTACTTTTTCGAAAAAAATTGTTTTTGCTATACCAAACAATCGCCACAAATACCTAAGAAATTTAGTCAAGTTGTCCTGTAAGGCATTTTTTCGCGGAAGAGGGCTTGATTATAATGTTTGTTAATGTTATAACTAAGCTGTGCAGGTGTGCCGCTGCCGGAGGCTCCTGCCCTGCCGACCCCAAGGATACCGCCGGGGTGTGATAAGACAGTGTCCGGACTGGAAAGAAACGGTAAATTTCCGGCTAAGATTTTGTCCCGTAGAATTGTGAATAATAAATTTACAATTCTTTTATGTTCTTAAAGGAGAGGATGGTTTATAATGGATTTCATGGAAATGTATGCCCAGAAAAAGATGACTGCCGAGCAGGCTGCTTCTCTGGTCAAGAGCGGCGACTGGGTGGATTACGGCTGGTGCGTCAACACCCCCGTGGCCGTGGACGCCGCCCTTGCCAAGCGCCTGCCCGAACTGGAGAACGTCAATTTCCGCGGCGGCATCCTGATGTGGGTGCCTGAGATCTTCCAGATCGACGACCCCGCTGCCCACATGACCTGGAACAGCTGGCACATGGGCGGCATCGAGCGCAAAGCCATCGCACAGGGCTTCTCGTTCTACTCCCCCATCCGCTATTCGGAGCTACCCCGCTATTACCGCGAGAGTCCCGACCCGCTGGACATCGCCGTCTTCCAGGTGACTCCGATGGACGAGCACGGCTACTTCAACTTCGGCCCCAGCGCTTCCCATCTGGGTGCCGTCTGTGAGAAGGCCAGGAAGATCATCGTGGAGGTCAACACCAATATGCCCCGCTGCCTCGGTGGTATGGAAAACTGTGTCCATATCTCCCAGGTCACCGGCATCGTGGAGGGCGACAATCCGCCCATCGGCCAGATGGCCGCTGCCGGCCCCGCTTCCGAGGTCGATTTGAAGGTCGCAAACCTCGTCGTGCCGCAGATCCCCAACGGTGCCTGCCTGCAGCTGGGCATCGGCGGTATGCCCAACGCCATCGGCAGCCTCATCGCCCAGAGCGATTTGAAGGACCTGGGCGTCCACACCGAGATGTACGTTGACGCTTTCGTGGACATCGCCAAGGCCGGCAAGATCACCGGCGCACACAAGCAGCTGGACAAGGGCCGTCAGGTCTACGCCTTCGGTGCCGGCACCCAGAAGATGTACGACTACCTCAACAACAACCCCGAGTGTATGTCTGCTCCCGTCGATTACACCAACGACATCCGCAGCATCTCCGCACTGGACAACTTCATCTCCATCAACAATGCGGTGGACATCGACCTGTTCGGCCAGGTGAATGCGGAGAGCGCCGGCGTCAAGCACATTTCCGGTGCAGGCGGCCAGCTGGACTTCGTGTTGGGTGCATACCTTTCCAAGGGTGGCAAGAGCTTCATCTGCCTGTCCTCTACCTTCTTTAATAAGAAGACCGGTCAGCTCGAGAGCCGCATCCGTCCCACGCTGGAAAACGGCAGCATCATCACCGATACCCGCGCCAATCTGCATTACCTCTGCACGGAATACGGCTGCGTCAACCTCAAGGGTCTGACCACCTGGGAGAAGGCCGAAGCCCTCATCAATGTGGCACACCCCGACTTCCGCGAGGAGCTTATCAAAGAGGCCGAGAAGATGCACATCTGGCGCCGCAGCAACAAAATCTAAACATCGCCGTACCGGCTCCTGCCGTCTGCGGCAGGAATGGAGTCACACATGATGGACAAAAAGCCGCACATCAAGCCCTATCTCTACGGAATGCTCGCGGGCTTTGGTGCGATAAGTCTAAGCATCCTGTTCTTCTTCTTCATCTACCGCTTCGACGGGTTCGGCGACGCAGTCTCCAAGGTGACCGGCATCCTGATGCCCTTCATCTACGGTGCCGTCATCGCCTATCTGCTCAAGCCGGTGTGCAACACCATTGAAGGCTTTCTGCACCGCATCTTCCCCGAAAAGCTCCACAGCATGGCCAATATGCTTGCCATTGCGGCGACGCTGCTGTTCGGTGTGCTGGTGGTCTACGCCCTGGTGATGATGGTGGTGCCGCAGCTCATCACAAGCGTCACCTCCCTCTACTACACCGCGCAGACCAGCATCACCCGGTTCATGCGGTGGGTGAACACACAGGAAGTCTTCTTGGATAATGAGACACTGATGGGCTATTTCAACAATGCCTACGATGCCATTGCTGACAATCTGACCACTCTGCGCACCACCCTGCTCCCCTCGCTGCAGAATATACAAGGCATCCTGAGCGGTGTGGGCGTCGGCGTCATGAATGTGGTGACCTGGTTCAAGAATCTGCTCATCGGCCTTATCGTAGCCGTTTACCTGCTGGCCAGCCGCAAAAAGTTCGCCAAGCAGGCCAAAATGATCCTCTACAGCGTCGTCAAGCCCCACTGGGCGCAGCTCATCCAGGAGGAAGTCCTCTACGCAGACAAGATGTTCGGCGGCTTCATCAACGGCAAGATCATGGACTCCGCCATCATTGGTGTGCTCTGCTACTTCGCCTGCATCATCTTCAAGTTCCCGAGCGCACTGCTGGTGTCGGTCATCATCGGCGTCACCAACGTCATCCCCTTCTTCGGTCCCTTCATCGGTGCCGTGCCTGCAACGCTGCTCATCCTCATCCAGAGTCCCATCAAGGCCCTCTGGTTCGTGCTCTTCGTTCTGGTGCTCCAGCAGCTGGACGGCAATGTCATCGGCCCGAAGATCCTGGGCAACACCACCGGCCTTTCGAGCTTCTGGGTGCTCTTCTCCATCCTGCTGTTCGGCGGTCTGTGGGGCTTCGTGGGCATGATCGTGGGTGTGCCGCTGTTTGCCGTCATCTATGACGTCATCAAGAAGCTGGTCTTCCACGGTCTGCGCCGCAACGGCCAGCTCGACCAGATGACCGTCTACCACGACGAGTTCGGCGATCCCGGCGACCCGGCTCCCGCACCTGTGGAAGATGAAGGAACGGAAACCGAGATCGTCATTGATTCCGGCGAAGATTAAAATAACAAGATAAAGCCCCCATCCTCCCGGCTGCCTCAGCCGGTGAAGATGGGGGCTTTTCTGCGCAATTTTATGTTTGAAAGACCGATAACGTCATTTCGCGTGAGCAGTGGAATGTGCCGGTTCCCAATCCTTGTAATTCTCGTACCGGCTCTCCCTGAGGGTGACGTGCGACCAGATCTCGTCGGCTACAGGCTGCCAGTCGGCAGCATACGCACCGCATTTGTCGCAGAGATGGTCTACGCTCTCGGGCGACTGCAAGTCGGTGCTGTGAGCACCGGTGTCATGCACCATCTGGCGCAGAAGCTCGGGGTTCTCCAGCATCGGGCAGGGACGCAGGTGGTTTTTATTGAAGGGCTGGCCGTTGTGGTAAGCCATGAAGAGCGGGCTGCGGAGAATATCGAGGATGCTGCTGTCGTGGATGTTGGCGTTGGAGTAGTGGATGAAGACGCACGGTTCTGCATCGCCCGCCGAATTGATATGGAAATAGTTGCGTCCGCCTGCGATGCATCCGCCCACAAACTCGCCATCGTTCTGGAAGTCCATCGGATAGAACGGAATATCGCTCTTTTCGGAGCGAAGATACCGGATGCGCTCAATCATGTACTTGCGCTGAGCAGGCGTGGGCATCAGCTCCGGCGCAGCCTCGTTGCCTACCGGCATATAGTGGAAGTAGAACCCGAAGTGCGCACCCTTGTCGCAGAGCATCCGCATAAAGTGGTCGCTGGTGACGGCTTCGAGATTGTCTCTGGTATAACAGATAGAGGTGCCGAAAAGGATCCCGTGGGCCTTGAGCAAGTCCATCGCATTCATGACAGCGGCATAGTGGCCGTCGCCCCGCCGGGCATCATTGGTAGAGGGAGTTCCCTCGATCGAGAGCATGAAGGCGATATTGCCCAGTTTTACGACCTCTTCGCAGAACGGCTCATCGATGAGGGTCGAGTTCGTGTAGATCGCAAACTGCACGTCGTTGTGCTTTTTTGCCAGACGGAGAATATCCGCCTTCCGCACCAGAGGCTCGCCGCCGGTGAGCATATAGAGATAGACCCCCAACTCCTTGCCCTCGGTGATGATTTTGTCCATATCCTCAAAGCTGAGGTTGTTTTTGTGGCCGTACTCGCCCGCCCAGCATCCCACGCAGTGCATATTGCAAGCCGAAGTGGGGTCGAACAGGATCAGCCACGGGATATTGCAGTGGTACTTTGTGCGGTTCTCGCGGATGGTCTTTGTCCCCCGGAAGAACGCCTCATAGCCAAGGTTGAGCGCCGTGGTGCGTGCCACGCTGGGCGCGGTCTGGTCGAGCACACAGTTGATGAGCTTTGACCACTTGCTGTCCGCATCGGTCAGCACTGCGCGGGCGTGCTCATACGTCTCCTCGCTGAACGAGTCGCCATAGAACTGCTTTGCGACGTCCACCATCTCGGCAAACACCTTCTGACGGTCTTTTCTGACATGAGCCAGTGCCACATCCACCATCGTTCCGACAGCGGCACGCTGTACCTTATGGCTCAACGGCTCCAACGCGATACTCATAAAAGTCTGCCTCCTTATGTGGGTCTTTGCCAGCCCTTTGTTTTGACAATACTTTAACATTTTTCCGACAAAGGTTCTATAAACAAGCAGAGCAGGGTGATAGTTTTTCTATCATCCTGCTCTGCTTGTTCAAATTTTTATCATTCGTCGACTTTTGATGCTCTGCCGTCGGTGCTGAAGCGCAGCAGCGCCCGCTTCAGATCCCCGTGCATCATGGTGTTGAGCCGTTCGGCCATGATGGCTGGTTCGGTCTTCATATCCCGGCGTATCCATTCCAGCACCATGCCCACAAAGCCATACTTATAAAAATCAATGATGAACTGCTTGTCCTCTTCCTGCACCGGGATGTTTTCACGCTCTATAAACATCCGCAGCAGAGGGTCAAGCATTTTGTAGAGGTACTGCTCCACCTGTTCCCGGCTGATGGAGCGGTAGACATTCAGCACCAGCACCCGGTTGGCCTGCACCTTTTCCAGCATATCGCGGAAGGCGTCGCTCCACGTCTCAAAGTCCTGATGGCCTTCCAGTGCCTCTGTGGCATCCTCCACCAGGATCCAGTCCACCAAGTCGTAAATATCTTTGAAATGGTAGTAAAAGGTCATGCGGTTCACACCGCAGTCCTCGGTAATGTCGTTTATCGTGATCTTATTCAGCGGCTTGCGGAGCAGCAGCTTTTTGAGCGATGCTTCCAGCGCGCGTTTTGTCGTCTGTGCCACGAGAATGCCCATCCTTTCGCGTTTGCCCCGTTCTGTGCGGAGTTTCCCAACTTCTATCTATTATGATACCTCATCCGCCCATACAGGTGCAAGCACCTTTTTCGACTTTTTCATGAACTTTTTATGTTTTCTTAAGATTCGGACCGCAAAAAAGCCTGCGCCGCCGGGCAGGCAGACGCAGGCTTTCGGAGAGATGCCGTTACATCCAGAGCAGCGGGACACAGATTGCCACCGCAATGGCCGTGCACAGGCATTCCAGCAGACCCCACTTGAAAATATCTTTGGGGGTATAGTGGCCGCCATCCATAACGAAAGAGAGAATAGGCGTTGCCATCGGAGTCAGGCAGCCGATGCCGCTGCCAAAGAGGCAGGCCATGACAAAGCCATACGGCTCGATGCCAATGCTCTGCGCAATGGCGATGCCGATAGGGGTCATCAGGGCAACAGCCGCGTTGTTGGACATAAACTGAGTGATAAAACCGGTGACGAGGAACAGGACCATCATAATGATGAACGGAGAGGTCGAGGTTCCGACCAGCCCCAGAATGCTGTCCGCAATGACACCGCCTAGGCCACTGGCCTCAACGCCCTTTGCCACAGCGGTCATGCCGCCGATCATAAACACAGTGTTCCAGTTGATATTGGCAAACATCTGCTTCTGGTTCAGGCAGCCCGTCAGCACAGAGGCCAGACCACCAATGGCAGCGCAGATGTACATGGGACAAGCCGGAGAATTGACTACCATGCCCACCACAGTAGCGACCAGAATGACGCCGGAGACGATCATCTTTCCAGTTAATTTATCTGGCAGATCACTGGCCTTGGCTGCTTCAACGGCATCCGGCTTGACAAAAGTATCGGGCAGGAGCTTGTTCATGAAGAGCAGCAGCAGAACGAAATAAATAATAGCCTTGGGCAGACCGACTGTAGTCGGGTCAAAGAAGTTCCAGCTCTGGTAGCCGCTTTCCACCAGAATCGCCGCCGTAGTTGAACACATACCGGAGCCTGCCAGCGTCATGAAGGAGCCGAAGCCGATGCCGGAGAAGAGCGGCAGCAGTACGCGGCTGATGGAAATATCGGAAGCCAGACAGATGGAGGAAAGGATGGGATACAAAATCATCAGCGAGGCCGAGCCGCTGCACACCGAGGACATGATGCCGCCGGCGAGGATGGCAATGATCTGGAGGCTGCGCTCTCCTTTGCCGGTCAGCTTGACGATGGAGTTTCCCATCCAGCCTGCAAAGCCGGTGTGGAACATACCGCCGCCCACAATCATCATGCCGACCATCAGGACGATAGAGGTGCCTGCGTAATATGTAAAGATGGATTTGAACTGCACCGTGCCAATGAGCCCCACCGCCACAGCGCCGATAGTAGCGACGACTGCGTTCGGGAATCTGGGGCTGAAGAACATATAAGTGACGGCCAGCAGAATTACGACCATCAGGATCATTTGCGTCGTCATAATGTCTCCTCCTTTTTAATTTCCCATTGCCATAAAGGCTTTGAACTCTTCGGTCAGCGTATCCGCAAAGCGCTGCCACTCCGTGGGGTCGATGAAGGGGTTCACACCCGGGTTTGCCAGCATCGCTTCCCGCTTTTTGAGCGTCTCATTCTGACGGGGGTGATTGCCCAGCGTAATATCAACCGGAATGTCACGCACCCGCTGCAGCGAGTGCAGGAACTCTTCGCGGGTGGAAAGGGGCAGGCCGTCCTCTTTCAGTTTGTCTTTGTACAGGGTGTTGAAGCCTACGCCGCCAAAGTAGCCGACATGGTACTTCTTGTCCCCATCCACGGCATCGAAGAAGAAGCTCATCACGCCGGGAGAATGGCCCGGGGTCCGCAGACACTTGATGGTGGTATTGCCCAGTGTGATCTCGTCGCCGTCTTCCAGCTCAATATCGGGCGTGAAGAGCGAAGCGTAGGGGTTGGGGCAGGCTTTCAAATAGACCAGCTCCGGGCGGTCCCTCATAATGTCCGCTCCCGCTTTGCTTATGACCAGCTTGCAGCCGTACAGGTCCTTGAATTCGTTTGCCGCACCGATGTGGTCGAAATGCTCGTGGGAATGTATCAGATACTTGATGTCCGCCGGATCAAATCCCAGCTCCCAGATGGCCTGCACCATCAGGTGGATGCTGTGCTGAAAGCCACTGTCGAACACGATGAGGCCGTCTCCCGTGTCGATAAGGTGGGAGCAGACCTTCTGGTCACCAATGTAATAGAGATTTTCCACGATTTTGAACGGTTTGACGTAGTACCGCGCGGGGTGGCGGTAATAGTCTAGATTCTTGGTCTGCTGAAGTTTCTCGATTTCCTGGTAGCTTTTTTTGTACTTTTCCAAGTCCATACTCTCGTCTCCTTTTCACAACATTTTTGCCGTTGTTTGTGAAACAATTATATAATTTGCCATAGAATAAATCAAATTCATTGTTTTTATTGTTTCATAGCTAAAAGTAATATATAATATTTTTCAAAAGGAGACTGTTGAAATGGACACCAAAGATTTTGAATATCTGGTCGAGATCGCACGGCAGGAAAGCCTTTCCAAGGCGGCGGCCCGGCTTTATCTTTCTCAGCCTACACTGACCAAGTTCCTGAAAAAAATCGAGGCTGAGTACGGCACACCGCTGTTTGACCGGGTGGGCAAGAAGATGGTTCTCACCGAGGCCGGGCGCTGCTGCGTCCAGAAATCCGAGCAGATCCTTGCGCTGAACCGGGAGCTGGACGACCGTATCCGGCTGCTGCGCCAGCACGATAAAGGCATCATCCGCATCGGCATCTCTCACAGCCGCTCTGATTTTTTTCTTCATTATATCATCCCGGCCTTTGTCCAGCGATACCCTGACTTGAATTTCATCCTCACCCAGAACACCCGCACCTCTCTGCACGAGTTGCTGGAAAACGAGGAGCTGGACGCCATCTTCGTCAGCAACTACAGCCAGCAGCCCTACCTCGACTATGTTTCCATCGCCCGGGAAGAGATGGTCCTGGTCGTGCCGGAGGAGCATCCGCTGCTCCGGGAGGCCGTTCCTTCCGCGCAGTCGCGTTATCCGCATGTCTCCCACGAAGCCTGGAGCCGGTACCCCTTTGTGGCCGTCCCTCCCAAGCTCATGACCGGGCAGTACACCCGTCAGCTGTTCCAGCAGTGCCATATCCAGCCCCGCATCGTTCTGGAAGTCAGCACGCTGCATTCGGTCTACACCGCCGTGGCGCAGAACATCGGCATCGGCATTGCGCCCTCCATGCCCACCACATCCGACGCCACCCGCAGCCTCCGCTACCTCTCCCTGGACGACCCACAGAACCTGCAATGGAGCTTTGCCGCCATCACCCGCAGCCAAGTCTCGGTACACCCGGTCGTCCGGGAGATCATCCAGATGGCGCAGCGCGTCTATCAGGAGCTTTCCGAAAAGCTTTGACATTTTCCGGCTTTCCTCTTGATTTCTCCCCCGGCCCTGCTTACAATGGAGACACAGAGGGGGCATCTCCCCTGTTCTTTTGATTGGGAAAGAGGTTTTTTTCTTATGCTGAATACCATCGGTTTCTTAGGCTGCGGCAACATGGGCGGAGCCATCGCCCGGGCCGTCTGCAAGGCGGCAGACCCGCAGAACGTCTGGCTGGCCAACCGCACCGCCGCCAAGGCAGAGGCTCTGGCCGCTGAGCTGGGCTGCAACACCACCATCAACGACGAGGTGGCGGGCCGCTGCGACCTCATCTTCTTAGCCGTCAAGCCCCAGATGATGGAGGAGCTGCTGGCACCGCTCCGCTTCACGCTGGCCGAACGGCCCAGCCGCTTCGTGCTGTGCAGCATGGCGGCGGGCCTGTCCATCGCCCGCATTCAGGAGATGGCGGGCGGCGACTGCCCCGTCATCCGCATCATGCCCAACACGCCCGCTTCGGTGGGGGCCGGTATGATCCAGTACTGCACCTCCAACGTCACCGCCGAGGAAGAGGCCGAGTTCCTGAAGCTGATGGCCCCCGCCGGGCGGCTGGATGCTGTGCCGGAAGGCCTCATCGACGCGGCCAGCTGCGTGTCCGGCTGCGGCCCGGCCTGGGTGTACCAGTTCATCGAGGCGCTGGCCGACGGCGGCGTGGCCTGCGGCCTGCCCCGTGCCAAGGCGCAGGAGTACGCCGCCCAGATGGTCCTGGGCAGCGCGAAGCTGGTGCTTGAAAGCGGCCAGCACCCCGGCGCACTCAAGGACGCCGTGTGCAGCCCCGGCGGCAGCACCATCCAGGGCGTGCGGGTGCTGGAAGAAAAGGGCCTGCGGGGCGCGGTGATGGACGCCGTCATCGCCTCCTACAACAAGACCAAAGAGATGGGGAAGGGTTGATCTATGCGCATCGTAGTCAAAGTCGGCACCTCCACACTGGCCCACTCCACCGGGCGGCTGAACATCCGCCACACCGAAGAGCTGGTGAAAGTGCTCAGCGATTTGAAGAACGCCGGACATGAGGTCATCCTCGTGTCGTCGGGTGCCATCGGCATGGGTGTGGGCAAGCTGTCGCTTTCCGCCCGCCCTACCGATATGTCCTCCAAGCAGGCTTGTGCCGCCGTGGGTCAGTGTGAGCTGATGTACACCTACGACCGGCTGTTCAGCGCCTACGACCACACGGTGGCGCAGATTTTGCTCACCGGCGTGGACATCGAGCACGCCAGCCGCCGCGAGAACATCCAGAACACCCTCACCCGTCTGCTGGAGCTGGGCGCACTGCCCATCATCAACGAAAACGACACCGTCGCCACCGACGAGATCACCTCCATCGGCGACAATGACACCCTCGCCGCCATCGTCACCTGCTGCATCAAGGCCGATCTGCTGGTGCTGCTGAGCGACATCGACGGCCTCTACACTGCCAACCCCCACACCCACCCGGACGCAAAGCTCATCCCGCTGGTGGAGGACATCACGCCCGAGGTGATGGCGCTGGCCGACGGGGCCGGCTCGGCGCTGGGTACCGGCGGAATGTCCACCAAACTCCGGGCCGCCCGGATGGTGACCTCCAGCGGAGCTGACATGGTCATCGCAAACGGCGCCCACCCCGAGCTGCTCTATGACATCGCCGAGGGCCGTGCCGCAGGCACCCGCTTTGCGGCCCACAGACAGGAGGCATAACATGACCACACAGGAAATTCTGGAAGCCGCCCGCGGGGCCAAGACTGCCGTTGCTCTTTCGGACAGCGGCACCCGTGATTCTGCCCTTCTCGGGATGGCTGATGCCCTCTGCGCACCGGAATCCATGGACGCCATCCTCGCCGCCAACGCCGAGGACATGGCCGCCGCCAAGGGCCGCATCAGCGACGTCATGCTGGACCGCCTCGCCCTGACGCCCCAGCGCATCGAGGCCATGGCCAAGGGCATCCGGGACGTTGCCGCCCTGCCTGACCCGGTGGGCCGGGTGCTGAGCCGCATCGAGCGTCCCAACGGCCTCGTCATCGAGAAGACTGCCGTGCCGATGGGCGTCATCGCCATCATCTACGAGAGCCGCCCTAACGTCACCAGCGATGCTGCCGCCCTCGCCATCAAGAGTGGCAATGCCTGCATCCTCCGCTGCGGCAAAGAGGCGTGGCGCTCGGCCAACGCCATCGTGACCACCCTGCGGCAGGGCTTGCGGGCAAACGGTCTACCTGAAACAGCAGTCTGCCTTATCGAGGACACCACCCATGCTTCAGCCAACGCCCTGATGACTGCCGTCGGCTATGTGGACCTGCTCATCCCGCGCGGCGGGGCCGGACTCATCCGTGCCTGCGTCGAGAACGCGAAAGTCCCCTGCATCCAGACCGGCACCGGCATCTGCCACATCTTCGTGGACGACACCGCCGACCAGACCAAGGCGCTGGACATCATCGAGAACGCCAAGGCCAGCCGCCCCAGCGTCTGCAACGCCGAGGAAGTCTGCCTCGTCCACAGCGCCATCGCCGCTGAGTTCCTGCCGAAGCTGGCCCAGCGCCTTGGCCCCGACCGCACCGCCAAGGGTCTGCACCCGGTGGAACTGCGGCTGGACGAGCGCGCCGCCGCCTTCATCCCCGGCACCCCCGCCGAGCCGAAGGACTTCGACACGGAGTTCCTCGACTACATCCTTGCGGTGAAAGTCGTGGACAGCGTGGAGGAAGCCATCGCCCACATCGCGGCTCACTCCACCGGCCACAGCGAAGCCATCCTGACCCGGACTGACGCCCACGCCGCCCTCTTCACGGCGGCAGTGGACAGTGCCGCCGTCTACGTCAACTGCTCCACCCGCTTCACCGACGGCGGAGAGTTCGGCCTTGGCTGTGAGATGGGCATCTCCACCCAGAAGCTCCACGCCCGGGGACCCATGGGCCTCGGCGAGCTGTGCAGCTACAAGTACATCATCCACGGCAACGGTCAGACCCGGTAATTTTCGGGTTTTTCCGGGATGCATCACCCCTTTCGGTAAAAATTTTCTCCACAGGCCGGGGCCAAATGCCCCGGCCTGTATTTTTGTTTCATCGAGATGGACCGTTTTTCTCTCAAGCACACTTTTGGTTGAAAATTTTTTGCAAATACATCCGAGAATAATTCCTTGTATCCAAATTTTCTCCATTCTTCACAAAGCTATAGTCATACTTTTACCATTTTATCCTACAAAAATCACAACAAACCTCTTGACATACGGGCCTTCTGCGGGTTAAATTTAGAATGAGGGTGTGATTCAACACAATCTTACTTGTTTAGTCTGTTTATTGAGAATTGTTCTCCGCAAGACTTCAACTTTTCAGACCGTTTTACTGCGGAGAGCACTCTTTCGAGCATATCCGCCCACTCACAACACTATACTTGGAATGAAGGAGAGAGCGTTATGACGATTGCTATTCTTGCACATGATTCCCGCAAAGAGCTGGCGCTGCAGTTCTGCACAGCTTACAGCGGCATCCTATCCCGCAACACAGTCATTGCCACCGGCACCACCGGTCGGATGCTGGCGCAGGCCACCGGCCTGCCCGTACACTGCTACCTCTCCGGGAAGCTGGGCGGCATCCAGCAGATCTCGGCCCGGGTGGCCTGCGACGAAGTAGACCTCGTGCTCTTCTTCCGCGACCCGCTCAAGGCCGAGAGTGGCAGCAGCAGCGAGCAGAACCTGCTGCGGCTGTGCGATATGCACAGTGTGCCGATCTCTACCAACATCGCCACCGCCGAGGTGCTGCTGCGCGGCCTCGACCAGGGCGACCTCGACTACCGTGAGGGCATCCATCCCGACATCGTGGAGCCGCTGCCCGTCCATCGGGCTGTGTGCTGAGCCTGTTTTTAAGACTTTTCCGCCATTTGTGGTTTTGTGTATAGAGGGTTTTCGACAAAGAAAGACACCGCAGAAGCTTTCACACTTCTGCGGTGTCTTTTTATCTTATGCGCTCAGGGTCCACTGAGGGATAACTTATTCCAGACCGCCCATCTGCTTGATGGCCTTGATGGCGAAGGTCAGGGTGCGGCCCATAGCCACGCCTGCCATCAGGCAGGGATAGTTGTTGGCGAAGAAGGAGCCGGACATATCGCCGGTGACATACAGGCCGGGCATCGGCTTGTTGTCGTTGTCCAGAGCCTGACCCTTGTCGTTGATGGCGATGCCCTGCTCGGTACACAGCAGGGAGGCACCCAGCCAGCAGCCGTAGAAGGGAGCGGTGCGGATGGCGCTCAGACGGTAAGCGGGCTTACCGAAGTCCTCGTCGTTCTGCTTGTCGTACAGCTCATTGTAACGCTCAACGGTAGCAAGGAAGGTGTCCTTGGCCTCACCGGTGAAGCCCAGCTTGTCGGCCAGCTCCTCGATGGTGTCGGCCTTGAAGAATACGCCCTCCTTCTCTGCATTGTCCATCTGCTTCTGGATATACTCTGCGCCGGCATTGCGGGTCTGGGCAGAGCAGCCGATGGTGTGGAAGCGCTTTGCGTCCTCCAGAATGTTTGCGTCACAGATCTGTGCATAGACACGGCCCGGCTGATGAGCAGCAGCGTAAACAATATCGTTGTAGGGGCTGCTCTCGTTGGCGAAGCGCTCACCGTTGCGGTTGACCTTCAGGAAAGGCTGAGTGCCGGGGTTGTACTGACGGATGGGGCCGGGGAAGGCCTTGCCGCCGAAAGCGGAGTCGCTTGCCACATAACCGCCGTCCACGCCGGGAGCCACGATGCCGCGGTCGAACAGCATGGGTGCAGCTTCCTTGTCGAGATTTGCACCGGCCCAGACAGCGGCACGGATGCCGTAGCCCTTATCGGCCGGAGAGTAGGAGCAGGCGGTGGTGACGGAGGTACCCAGCGGGTCCAGCTGCTCCATCATGTAGGGGTTGCCGGGGAAGCCGCCGCAGGCCAGCAGAACGCCCTTGTTGGCGTTGTAGCGGATGAAGTGGTCATCCTCGGTGCTCTGGGCGATGATGCCGGTGATGCGGCCGGTGGAGTCCTTCTCCAGCTTTGCCAGAGAGGTCTTGAAGTCCACATCGTAGCCCAGCTCCTGAATGTACTGCAGCAGCAGCTCGTTGCGGGCTGCGCCGGAGCTGCGGTCATAGGTGTACTCGATCTCGGGGTACATATAGTCGGTGTTGTGCTCGGCATTCTCGGCAGGCCACTTCGCCTCATCGCCGTAGGTGTAGACCATCTTGACACCGTACTTGTCCTCCATGATGGAGCGGATGAACTCGATCATCTCCCCGGACTCGTTGATCCAGGTCTTGACAACGCGCTGGTCGCACTTGCCGGAAGCGTAGCGGGAGACCTCGCTCAGCAGCTTTGCACGGTCCATCTTGATGCCCTGTGCCTGTGCGCCGAAGCCGTCCACAGCGCCGACCCAGTGACGGGTATCCTGCACGTTGCCGTTCTGCTCGATGACGCGGAAGTTCAGGCCGTGAGCAGCAGCGTAAGCAGCTGCACCCATGCCGCCGTTGCCAGCGCCCACGATGAGGATGTCGGTGTCCACGGTCTCGGTGATGGCAGCCTCGTCGATGTCAGGCTCCTTGCCCAGCCAATCGTTTTCGTCACCGGTGGGCAGCTGGACGGAGGTCACAGCAGCCTCGCCCCTGGCCTGAGCGTAGCAGCTCTTGGCAGCCTTCATGACAGCGTCGGAAGTGATGGTGGAGCCGGAAACGCCGTCGATCTCAGCAGAGCCTGCAGCCATCAGCTGCTCACGCAGCTGGTCGGCAGCAGCAGCGCCGTAAGAAGCGGTCTCGCCGGAGGTATCGACCACAACGTCGGTCACAGCGCTGTCGGAGAAGGTCATGGTGACCTTGACAGTAGAAGAGATGCCCTCAGCAGTACCCTCATAGGTGCCGGGGATGTAGGTACCGGCTGCACCGGAAGCAGCAGGTGCGGCGGAGGAAGAGCTGGCAGCATTACAGGCAGCCAGAGCACCGGCAGTCACACCAGACATGGCAGCTGCGGCAGCGATCTTCAGAAAACCTTTACGGGAGATCTTGTTCATTTTGCGTGGTTCCTTTCTTCGTGTCTTTTTCTTCTTCTCTATTCTTTCTCATAGCTCCGTGCGGCGGCAGACCTTCTTGCACTGCCGCCCACATCGTTCGATAATAATTTAACACAAATTCAAGGGTCTGTCTTTTAAGAATCCTTAAACATCCTGGCCATTTCTTCGTTCAATTCTGGACATTCTCGTTAATTATTTGCTTAACAAGTCCAAAAAGAGCGCCGACTGCTTAAGTTTCCTTAAGAAGTCGGCGCTCTCATCAAAACGATTCTTAAACCTTGCCGCCGTCCGGCTGGAAGACATAACCCTTGCCCCAGACATTTTTTAAGTAGACAGGCTTTGCCGGGTCGGGCTCTATCTTGCTGCGGAGGTTGTGGATATGTACCTGCACCGTCCGCACATCGCCGAGGCTTTCCTTGCCCCATATCTTCTGGTAGAGCTCGTTGGCCGTGAAGAAGGTGTTCGGGTAGCGGACGAAGAGGGTGAGGATGCGGTATTCCATGTCGGCCAGATGGACGCTGCGGCCATCCTTCTCCACGCTGTGGCTGTTGGCATCCAGCGTGAAGGCCGCGCAGTGGTAGCCGTTGACGCTGGGCTCTGCACCGTCCATCTGCACCCGGCGGATGTTGGCCATGATGCGGGCCAGCAGGATCTTGTTATTATAGGGCTTTGCCAGAAAGTCGTCGCCGCCCATTTCCAGCGCGTGGACGATGGTATCGGTATCGTCCAGACAGGATGTGAAGATGATGGGACAGTGGTGCCAGCTGCGCAGACGCTGGCAGAGGTCCACGCCGTTGGTGTCCGGGAGAAGGATGTCCATCAGGATGACATCGAACTTTTCCCGCGCATGGCTCAAAGCGTCGCCGCCCGTCTCTGCACAGACCACCTCAAAATTCTGCTGACTTTTCAGAAAATAGCATGTGGTGTCGCGGATCACGGGGTCATCTTCCACCAACAATACGCGGATCATCCTGTGAGCCCTCCCCTTTTTTCGCACGATTTGATATACTATAGTATACCTTATTTTTTGCACATCTACAAGGGGAGGCATCGCCATGAAGCAAAAATGGCCCATTCTGATTTTCTCCGCCCTGCTCACGGCCTTTATCGTACTGGCCGGTATCTGGGGCAACGCACAGTTCGAGCATCTGCACAGCGGCAGTGTGCTCACAGCCCAGCAGGCCGCCCAGGGTATCGCGCTGGACGGCTGGCGGCAGGAAGCCCCCGGCCAGTGGCACTTTACTTTCACGGTGGGGGAAGACATCCCGTCTCTCACCCTCTGCGTCACCAACACAGCGGCGCCGCTGACTCATGAGAACCTCACCAGCCTCGAGCGCTCGGGGGAGCTGTATGCACTGGACGTCACGCCCGGCGAGACGGTGGAGCTGGTGTTCACCTGCGGCCGCAGCCCCCAGACATGGCTGATGACTTCCGCCTTCGCCGACCGGTCCTTCCGCTTCCGCACCATGACTCAGCTCATCGCTCTGACGGCCTTTGTGACCATGGGGATGGTGCTGCTGGCGCTCTACCACTATAAGCACCTGCCGGAGCTGGGGTACTTCCTGCTCTACCTCGTCATCATGAGCGTCTGGGCGCTGCTGGTCTTCTTCTTCCCAGCCATCCGGAGCGGCCCGCTCCAGCTCATCCTCCGCTCCTTCTTCTCCCTCACTGTGCTGGCCTCGGCACTGCTAGCGGCAGGGCTGCTGGGGGTAAAACTGCCCCGCTCCGGGCGGGGGTTCCTTGCGCTTGCCGCCGGATGCGTCGTCTTCTTTGCGCTGTCCACGAGCAGCTATCCCCCGCTGCGGGTCGGGATGCTGGTAGCGGGCATGTGCCTCTGTCTCTACTACTTAATGGCCGCCGTGAACGCAGACTATGAGGGTGCCGCTCTGATGCTCCTGCCCGGTGCCGTCACCACCGGCTTCCGGGTCTGGGCGCTGATGCCCGGGCTGGACAGCGCGCTTTTCGTGGAGTCTGTCCCCTTCTACCTGCTGCGCTGTTCCCGCCTTTATGATTTGCCCTTCGCCATCGGCTGCATGGTGTTCGTCTGCCGGCGGTTCGCTCTCCTCTTCGACCGCACCGAGCAGCTGGCCCGGGAGCTGGACGCCCGGGTGGCAGAGCGGACAAAAGAGCTGACCGCCGAGACCGAGGCCCGCAAGAGCATGATGCTCAACATTTTTCACGACCTGCGCAGCCCTCTCTTCGCCGTCAGCGGCGGGCTGGAAACGCTGGAATCGGCCCCCGAGGCCCTTCCGGCCTTGCTTCCGGCTCTGCGTCAGCGCATTGAATTCCTGCGGCGGCTGACGGAAGACCTCTTCCTCGCGGCAAAGCTCGAGCAGAAGCAGATCCTGCTCAACGAAGACCGCGCCGCCCTCAACGAAGAAGCCGCCGCCGTCTGCGCCGCCTGCCGGAGCGAGGCCGACAAAAAGGGCGTCGAACTCCATGTCAGCGCCGACACGCCTCTGCCCGTCTGGGGCGACAGCGTGCGGTTACAGCAAATTATCCAGAACCTTGTCACCAATGCCATCCACTATACTCCCGCCGGGGGCAGCATCCATGTGGACTGCTGCGCCGAGGACGAAACGGCCTGTGTCAGCGTACAGGATACCGGCTGCGGCATCGCGCCGGAAGACCAGAGCGCTGTCTTTGACCGATACTTCCATACCACCGCCGACAAAAAGCACGACTCCACCGGCCTCGGCCTGACCATCGCGCAGGAGCTGGCCCACCTCCACCACGGCGAGATCACATTGCAAAGTGAAGTCGGCAAGGGCAGTATTTTCACGCTGCGGCTCCCCTTACTTACAGACTGAGCGAGCAAGGCGCTGATAAGATCCATCGCTTTATAGCCAAAGAGGACATCACGCAAAAAATCGCATGATGTCCTCTTTCTTTGTTATTTCAGCAGCTCCGTCAGCTTTGCCAGACGATGCACCGCCTCGTCCAGCACGTCGGTGCCGCGGGCAAAATGCATCCGGATGAGGTGGTTGACCGGCTCTTTGAAGAAGCTCGAACCGGGGACAGCCGCCATCATGGCCTCGGTGCCGCCGCAGGTGACGCAGATTTCCGTGTCGGGGTCCACCTCTTAGACTCCCCTCGAGAGGGAAGCTGTCACCGAAGGTAATTGAGAGGTTCAGTCCTTAAAATACGCATTCTGCACAGCCAGCAGGACGCCTGCGCGGCTGGCGGCGAAGTTCAGGCCGCCCTGCAGGTAGCAGGTATACGGCTCACGCAGCGGGCCGTCGCAGGAAAGCTCGATGGTGCTGCCCTGGGTAAAGCTGCCGCTGGCCATGATGACCTCATCGGTGTAGCCCGGTTCCGGAGAAGGTTCCGGGGCGGCATAGCTGTCCACGGGGCTTGCGGCCTGAACTCCCCGGCAGAAGCCGATGAGGGCGTCCGCCGTACCGGCATCAAAGCAGGTGACGATGTCGTTGTGGGCCTCGCAGTAGCGCGGGATGGGCTTTTTGCCCACCAGTTCCAGCAGGCACTGGGCGTAGATGGCCGTCTTGATGGCCTCGCAGACCACGCCGGGGGCGTAGTAGAAGCCCAGATACATGTCGCGGGGCGTCTCGAGGGTGCAGCCCAGCTCCTTGCCGAGGCCGGGGGCGTTCAGGCGGTAGGCGCAGAGCTCCACGAGGTCTTTCCGGCCTGCGATATAGCCGCCGGTGGGGGCGATGCCGCCGCCGGGGTTCTTGATAAGGCTGCCCACCACGAGGTCTGCACCTGCCTGGCAGGGTTCTTCCTTCTGGGTGAACTCGCCGTAGCAGTTGTCCACAAAGATGATGATGTCGGGGTTGGCGGCGCGGGCGGTGTCGGCGACCTTGCGGATGGTGTCGAGGTCAAAGGCGTTGCGCTGCAGGTAGCCGCGGCTGCGCTGGATATGGCAGACCTTCGCGCCCGGGGCTTTCTGGGCGATGAGCTCATAGTCCGGGGTAAAGTCGGCCTTCAGCGGGGCCTCGTCGTACTTGATGCCGTAATCCATCAGAGTTCCGGTGCCTTTGCCCTTGCCATCCAGACCGATGACCCCTTCCAGCGTGTCATACGGACGGCCCGTGGCGGCCAGCAGGGTATCGCCTGCCCGCAGCAAACCAAAGAGGGCCACGGCCAGCGTGTGGGTGCCGCTCTGGAACTGGCTGCGCACCAGTGCATCTTCGGCGCCCATCACCTCGGCAAAGATCTGCTCGAGCTTGGCGCGGCCGGTGTCCCACAGGCCGTAGCCGGTGGTACCCAGCATATCGGTGGAGGACATCTGGGTGTCCGCAAAGGCTTTCAGCATCTTGAGCTGGTTGTAGTCGCGAATGTCCTCCATCTGCTTGAAGTAGGGCTGGCAGAGCTCAAGGGCTTTTTCATCCAGCGCCAGGACTTCGGGTTTGTAGTCGAAAAAGTGATTTAACATTGACATTATAATGAATCCTTAATTGTTATTGTACTTTGAAAAATTGCGTTCGCGCAGGGAAGCTGTAGTTTTCGTCAGGTCTTTTTGAGCGGCATTTCGCGCCACCGGCGCGCAAGCCCGCCTCACGGCGCGGCATACCTTGCATACTCCCCCATCTTCTCAAAGCCCAGCCGGGTATAGAAATGCACCCGCTCGGGGCTGCACAGGAAGACAGGCATCCAGCCTTCGGCGGCGAGGGCATTCGCCATCTCGACGATGAGCCGCCCGCCGACGCCTTTGCCCCGCAGAGCTTCCACGGTCTCGCCGCAGGCCATGTATGCCTGACCATTTGCCAGCGCGTAGGCTCCCACCGTACAGATGATGCTTCCTTCCCGTTCCAGCGTCCAGACCCGGGCAAGACCCCGGCTGCGCTTGGAACAGAGCTCAGAGTAAAAGTCGTCCCGTTTTGAGGGCCTGTCAGGGAAGAGCAGCTCCGCTGCTTTTCCGGCGGCAGGTTCTGTGTTTTTGGCAAGACTCTGCCAGAGGGCAGCGTCTGCCTCAGGCAAGGTCAGTTGACGCCCCGGCGCAAGGCCGAAGACGCTGTGCGTCTTTGCCCGTTTCCAACCGGTGGGCGGCGGACACTCGGCTTCATCCAGCACCACGGCCTCACAGCCGCAGAAAGCCAGAAAGCCCGCCAGCTCCTCGGGGTTGGCGTGACCCGCCAGCCACGCGGTGCTGCCGCCGACGTCCAATGCCAACGTCGGCCCGGCGAAAAAGCGGCCCGGCTGGCTCTTGCCGAAGAGGGCGAACGCCAGCGGCATGGTCGCCCCGAGACAGAGCCTGCCCCGGCAGGCGTTCAAAAAGCGCTGCTTCTGGCGGGGCGTTTTGATTTGGGCGATCACTTCAGCGCGTTGACGATGCTCTTGAACTCGCGGCCGCGCACTTCAAAGTTCGGGTAGAGGTCGAAAGAAGCACTGGCCGGCGAGAGAATGATGATGTCACCGGGTTTTGCGCAGGCGCGGGCCAGCTCCACGGCGTGCTGCATGTTGTCGGCGTGCTGGATGGGCAGCTCGGTCTCGTCGAAGTTCGGGTCTTCGCGCACGGCCTTCTCGATGCGGGGGCCGGTAGCACCCATCAGCACGAGGTTCTTGACATGAGCCGTGATCTCAGGGGCCAGCGGCTCGTAGGGGATGTGCTTGTCGTAGCCGCCTGCGATGAGGATGACCTTCTGGTCGAAGCTGCGCAGACCGGCAATGGTGCGGGTGGGGCTGGTGCCGATGGAGTCATTATAATACGTGACGCCGTCCAGCACGCGCACCGGCTCGATGCGGTGCTCCACGCCGGTAAAGCTGCTGCCCACCAGCTGGATGGCCTCCACAGGCACCTCGCCCCAGACGGCGGCGGCAGCGGCCAGCAGGTTCTCAATGTTGTGCAGGCCCCGCAGCTTCACGTCCTTCTGGGCGAGGAAGGGGGTCACGACGCCGTTCTCTGCCATGCAGAGCATCCCGTCCTCCCGCAGGAACGCGCCGTTGTCCGTCTCGTGCAGGCGGGTGAACCAGACCTGCTTGCCCTTGCAGTCCTTCTGCATGGAGCGGCTGATCTCGTTCTCATAGCCGAGGACGGCGCGGCAGGGCTGCTTCTGGTAGAGCAGGATGTTGCGCTTGGCGTCGATGTACTCCTGCATATCCTTGTGGTGGTCGAGGTGGTTGGGGGTCACGTTGGTGACGACGGCGATGTTGGGGCTCTGGTGCATACTGATGAGCTGGAAGCTGGACAGCTCCACCACGGCCACGTCGTCGGGGCTCACCTCGGGCAGCATGGGCAGCAGGGCTGCGCCGATGTTGCCGCCCAGATGCACCCTGCGGCCTGCGGCCTCGTAGAACTTGGAGATAAGGGTGGTGGTGGTGGTCTTTCCGTCAGAGCCGGTCACAGCCACGATCTCGCAAGGGCAGAACTGGAAGAACAGCTCCACCTCGCTGGTGACCATGGTGCCGGCGGCCATAGCGTCCTGCAAAGGCTTCTCGAAATAGCCCACGAAGCCCGGGGTGCGCATGATGATGTCCTGCCCCTTGAAGCCGTCGAGGTAATTCTCGCCGAGGCTCAGATCGATGCCCAGCTCCTTGATGGTGGCGGCGTAGTCGCCGAAATCTTCCACGCTCTTTTTCTGGTCGCAGAGGGTGACGTGCGCACCCAGCTCCACGAACTCCCTGATGAGCGTCTTATGGCTGACGCCCGCGCCGATAAAGGCAACCTTTTTGCCCTTGATGAGGTTTGCAAGCTCCTGCTGTTCCTTCTGCATAAAAAAGGACCTCCTCTATAAATGTATATTACCATAGCACCCCCTCCGCACACAGCCGCAGGAGAAAATGCATTGCCGTCCCCCATTATAGACCATTTATTTCCGATTGGCAACGGAAAAACACAAACCGTGGCTCAAAATGTCTACCCAAATCAACAAAATGTCGATTGTCTTTTCTGCCTGTTTCTGTTACACTTATAGCGATTTCAATTTTTGGCGCAGCATCAACAGCATTGCGCCGGCTCGACACCAGAATTTTCCTGCGCCTGTCCGGGTGCAGTTTTCCTATTTCTTATCACTTTCTGAGACAAACAGGGCCGCATCGGCCCGAAAGGATGCATTTCTTGAAACAGCTTCGCTTTGTCGCGGCCCTGCTGGCTGCGTTTTTTGTTCTGAGCCTGACCGCCTGCGGCTCCGGCTCCAACAGTTTCACCTGGTTCGTGGACTCCATCCCCGCGAACCTCGACCCGCAGGTGGCGTCCAGCGCCTCGGACATCATCGCCTGCGAGAACCTTTACAGCGGCCTCGTCCGCCGCACACCGGACGGCAGCCTCGCGCCGGAATTGTGTGAGCGGTGGGAGGTATCTGCCGACCGGCTCACCTATACATTCTATTTGAAGGACGGTCTGACCTATACCGCCTCGAAGGGAGCTCCCACCGACTATGCCATCACCGCCGAGGACTTCGTCTTCGCGTTCCAGCGGATGTTCCTCCCCGGCACCAACTCCCCCTACGCCGTGGAGTTCTCTGCCCTCGAGAACAGCGCCGCCGTTCTGGCCGGTCAGAAGCCCGCCAGCGCGCTGGGCGTCACCGCTGCGGAACCGCTGAAGCTGGTGTTCCGACTCTCCTCGCCCGACGAGACGTTCCTCTCCAAGCTGACGCTGCCCGGCGCGATGCCCTGCGACGAAGCGTTTTTTGACAGCACCCGAGGCACCTACGGCCTGACCAGCGCTTCCACCCTTTCCAGCGGACACTTTTACCTTTACAACTGGACGTCCAGCGGCCTTTTCCTCCGCCGGGCGGCTTCGGGGAATCAAATCGACAGCCTGCGCCTCGTGGAGAACACCACAAGCTCCGGCCAGTCTGCCGAAGAGCTCATCAATAACGAAAAATGCACCGCCGCCCTCGACGACAGCGGCACCCCCACCTCGCTGCAGAGCGTGTCCTACTCCGACACCACATGGGCGCTGCTCTTCAACTGCGACTCCATCTTTGCTTCCACTGAGCTTCGGCAGGCACTGGGCAGTGCAGCCGCTTCGGCGGTGGAAGTCCCCGGCGGCGGGCTGTTCGCAGAGGCAAAGGGCCTCATCCCCGACGGCCTGACCGTGGACGGCATCGACTACCGGCAGACGGCGGGCGATGTCCGCCCGGCCTTCGGCGACCCCCGCGCACTCTACATCGCCGCCCGCGACGGCGGCGTCTCCCCTTCCGACTTTGGCCGCGTCTCCCTGCTGCTACCCTCCGGCAACGGCCTCAGTGACACCGCCGAGCTCATCAACAGCGCATGGCAGAAGGAGTTTTCGCTCTTCTTCTCGGTGGAAGAGGTGGAGCCGGAGGAGTTCCAGAAGCGGCTCGAAAACGGCAGCTACACCATCGCCCTCGCCCCCGTGCAGGCCGAGGGCGGCAGTGTCTACACCGCACTGGCCCAGTTCTCCCCCACCGGCGGCGGGCTGACCGGCTACAGCGACGCCCTTTACACCACCCAGCTCTCGGCCAGCGCCACAGCCACCGGCAGCACCCGCTGCTCTCTGCTGGCCGCCTGTGAGCGCCAGCTCCTCGAACAGGCTGTTGCCGTGCCGCTCTTCACCCAGCAGAAGCGGCTGCTGGTGGCCAACGGCATCGAGGGCCTCGTCTTCGACCCCTTCGGCCCGGTGCTGGATGTGACGTATGCGACGAAGGGATAACCTCTCAGTCTCGCATTCGCTCGACAGCTCCCCTACCGAGGGGAGCCTCTGGCGAAGAGATTAAGCTTTACGGAATGCCAAAGCCTCTCCTCGATAGGAGAGGTGGCAGCGCGCAAGCGCTGACGGAGAGGTTATTCTTGTGATTTCACCGCAGACGCGCCGCCGATGATCTCGGTGATCTCCTGAGTGATGGAGCCCTGGCGGGTGCGGTTATATTCCAGCTGCAAGTCGCGTATCATATCGTTGGCGCTCTTGGTGGCCGAATCCATGGCGGTCATGCGGGCGCTCTGCTCTGCGCAGAAGCTCTCGGTCATGGCACCGAAGATCATGCCGTGCATATAGATAGGAGCGGTCTGCTCGAACACCGTCCATGCGTCCGGCACCAGCTCGACTTCGCCGCGGGGGTCGCCCAGACCCTTGGGGGCGGGCTGCAGATGCTCGCGGTCCAGCGGCAGCAGACGCACCATGACCGGCTCACTGGTGAGCGCGTTCTGGATCTTGGTGTAGATAAGATAGATCTCATCCAGTTTGCCCGACTTGAAGTCGTCGATGGCGTCCACCGTGATGTCACGGGCGCGCTGCAGCGACGGGGCAGTCGCGCCGTACTGGAACTCCCGCACCAGGCGGGGGTCTTTGCGGAGGGCGCGGTAGCCCACCTGACCGATGACATAGAAACGGTCGTTCCTGTCAGCCTTTTCCAGCAGGAGTTTCAGCACGTTCTGGTTGAAAGAGCCTGCCATGCCCTTGTCTGCCGTCAGTACCAGATAGGCGCGGCGGGGATCGCCGTCCTCTCTCTGCCGCTCGTGGAAGAACGGATGCACCGGCTCATCGGGCAGATGGGGGACGACACGGGAGATGGTGTCTCTCATGCGGGTGAAGTAGGGCAGGACGTTCTGGTAGTTCTTGCGTGCCTTGCGCAGCTTGGAGGAAGAGATCAGATACATCGCGTTCGTGATCTTGCGGGTATCCTGAATGCTCTCGATGCGCTCTTTCAGCAGCTTACTGGACGCCATGACTCTCGCCTCCCTCGTAGGCCTTCCATGCGTTCAGGATGGTGTCGGTCTGCTCGGGAGTGAGCTTGCCGGTGGCCGTGATGGCGTCCATCGTGCCGGACACATCTGCATGGAACTGGCGAACAAAGGCAGCGGTGCGCGCCCGCTGCTCAGCGAGAGGCACTTCGTCCAGCATCCCGTGGGAAGCCAGCACAAGGATGACCACCTGCTCGGCGTCGGTCTTGGGCTGATATAGCGGCTGCTTGAGCATCTCGGTCAGAGCCTTGCCGTGCTCGAGCTGATGGCGGGTCTCGGCGTCCAGATCGGAGCTGAACTGCGCGAAGGACTCCATGTCCTTGTACTGGGCCAGCTCGATACGCAGGTTGGCGTTGGCCTTCTTCATGGCCTTGGTCTGGGCTGCGCCGCCGACACGGGAGACGGACAGGCCCACGTTGACAGCCGGGCGGTTGCCGGCGTTGAACAGAGCGCTCTCGAGGAAGATCTGACCGTCGGTGATGGAGATGATGTTGGTGGGGATGTAAGCGGACACGTCGCCTGCCTGAGTCTCAACGATGGGCAGGGCGGTGATGGAGCCGCCGCCCAGTGCGTCGCTCATGCGGCAGGAGCGCTCCAGCAGACGGGAGTGCAGATAGAAGACGTCGCCGGGGTAAGCCTCACGGCCCGGAGAGCGGCGGAGCAGCAGGGAGATGGCACGGTAGGCCACCGCGTGCTTGGAGAGGTCATCGTAGACGATGAGGACGCTCTTGCCCTGCGCCATGAAATACTCGGCCAGAGCCGTACCAGCATAAGGTGCGATGTACTGCAGCGGGGCGCTGTCGGAAGCGGTAGCCGCCACGATGGTTGTGTAGCCCATCGCGCCGTGCTTCTTCAGATCCTCGGCCACGCGGGCGATGGAAGAAGCCTTCTGGCCGATGGCGACGTAGATGCAGAGCACGCCGGTGTCCTTCTGGTTCAGGATGGCATCGGTGGCGATCGAGGTCTTGCCGGTCTGGCGGTCGCCGATGATCAGCTCACGCTGACCGCGGCCAATGGGGAACATGGAGTCGATGGCGAGGATGCCGGTGTGGAGCGGCGTGTCCACGCTCTGGCGCTCGAGGATGCCGGGGGCCTGCTTCTCGATGGGGTTGTAGCCCACAGCCTCGATGGGGCCTTTGCCGTCGATGGGCTCGCCCAGCGGGTCGATGACGCGGCCAAGGAAGCCGTCGCCCACCGGGATGCCGGCGCGCTTGCCGCTGCGGGTGACCATGGTGCCGACGCCGACGGTCTCAGCGCCGTCGAAGAGCATGATGCCCAGACGGCCCGGCTCGACGCTCTCCACCATGCCCTTGGCGCCATTCTCGAAGGTGACGATCTCGCCGTAGACGGCGCGGTCCATGCCTTCCACTTCCACGATGCCGTCGGCGGAGGAGATGACCACGCCGCCCTCTTCGCTGGTGGCGGCGGGCTTGTAGTCCTCGACGCGGGTCTTGAGGGTGGCCAGAGAGGGCTTGTCGGCCATCATCTGGTCGATGGCGTGGCGGCCGGAGTTATCGAAGACGCGGTCGCCGATCTGCAGCACATAGCCGGAGAGGAGGCTGTCGTCCACCGTGACATTCAGGATGACCTCGGTGGCGTCGTACAGCTTCGCGACCTCTTTCTTGATGCGCTCCAGGTCCTCCTCGCGGGGGGTGCGGGCGGCACGGAGGTCAGCTTTGACGATGCGGTTGGCCGAGAAGAACTCGGTGCTGAATTCACTTGCCATTTTCAGCCCCCGCTTTCTCCAACAGGTCGTCCAGCAGGCGGGCGTCGTCCTGCTCGTTCAGGTTGCGGGCCAGCAGCTTCTCGCACATGGCGCGGGCCAGTGCAGTGGTCTGGGCGTCAGCCTGGCGCAGCTTGTGCTGGCGCTCGGCTTCGGCGGCAGCTTTGCCCTCGGCCAGGATGGCGTCGGCCTGCTGCTGGGCGTCAGCCAGCAGCTGCTGCTTGTCCTTTTCGGCCTGCTGCTCGTAGGCAGTGCGGCGGGCAACAGCCTCGGCGTCCACATTGCGCAGCTTTGCCTGCGCGTCGTTCAGGGCCGCAGCGGCCTCCTGCTTGGAGGTCTCGGCGGCGTTCAGTGCGTCATCCACCTGCTTCTGGCGCTGTGCGATGATGTTCATGACAGGCTTGTACAGGAACTTGCGCAGCAGCAAAAACAGAACCAGAATGTTGACGACTGTATACAGAAGGTTCAGATTCAGAGTCAGCATTCGTCATGCCTCCGTGATCAACCCAGGAACAGGATGATGAGCAGAGCAACGACGAAGCCGAAAATTGCAGTACCTTCGGCCAGAGCTGCACCCAGCAGCAGGTTGGTCTGGATCTTACCGGAAGCTTCCGGCTGGCGGCTGATGGCCTCCGTTGCCTTGCCGGTGGCAATGCCGATGCCGATGCCGCCGCCGATACCAGTCAGCGCTGCGATGCCAGCGCCCAGAGCTACGAGTCCGTTCATAATTATTTCTCCTTTATAAATCAATATTCTTCTTGAGGCTCCCCCTCTGGGGGAGCTGGCGCGAATGCGCCTGAGAGGGCAAGCCGCCTTTCTCAGAGCTTCCATACAGCGATAAGAACATTCTTCGTCAGAGCGAGGTCATCGCTGTGTTTTCTGCCTTTTGTCAGCATCCTTGCTCTCTCCGTCATCTTCGATGACACCTCTCCCAAAGGGAGAGGCTTTTGAGAGGCTTACTCTTCTCCACCAATACTCTCTTTCATGAACAGCGAGGTGAGGAAGACAAAGACATAGGTCTGGATGAGACCATCGAACAAATCAAAGTACAGGCTGAAGACGGCCGGCACGAACACCGGGACCACCAGCTTGATGAGCTCCATGATGACGAAAGCGCCCAGCACGTTGCCGAACAGTCGCATACACAGGCTGGTGGGGCGGATGGCGATCTCGAGGATGTTCATGGGGGTCATGATGGGGGTGGGGGCGGTGAGGCTCTTGAGGAAGCCCTTGCCGCCCCGGGCATGGATGCCGGAATACTCGATGAGGCAGATACTCATGAGCGCCAGCGCAGCGGTGACATTCAGGTCCTTCGTGGGGGGCTTGATGCCGAACACGCCGATGAGGTTCGCACAGGCGATATAGAGAGCCACCGTCATGAGGTAAGGCACATACCGTCTGCCCTGCTCGCCCAGCAGGCCCGTGAAGAAGTTGTCGATCATGGTGACGACCAGCTCAAGGATGGCCTGCCGCCTGGAGATGTGGTCCACCTTGAGGTTCCGGGTGAGCAGGATGGAGACGATGACCAGAAACAGCATGATGCCCCAGCTGACCACCACGGATTCCGGCACCTGCAGGCCGCCGAGGGAGATCATCTCCACATTCAGCTCCTCTTTCAGGGCCGCAGTCAATGCGTTCATCTCTTTGCCTCCTTTCTGAGCAGAGTCTTATCCTGAAGCGTAAAGGTATCGTTCGTTTTCACTCTATCTCCTTTCGTTTCTTTTATTAAAGCAGCTGTGCTAAAAATCAAAGAAGGTGCGTTTGTTTTTATGGAAACACACCCTCTTTCTGCGCTCAGCGCAGCCCTTTTGCGTCTGGTATCATAGCACGATTGGTGCAGTTTGATAAGCCCTTTTGTCGATATTCTACTTTTTGTTATATCTTATTTCACACCTCAGCCGGGGATGTTGTGCATCTTGCTTAATAATGCACAGTCAAACTGTCCATTTTGACCAAATTCTTAGTCATTCCTTAGCGATTCGCTTCATTTTTGAGGTAAAGCGAAACCCTTTCGGCAGAATTATGCACTCCATGTATATCTGATATATAAAATTCATATAGCTGTCAAGTGTGTGATACATGAAATTTTCTTAATCAGAAGCTTATCTTTATTAAGTAATATTACCTGTTTATAATATAGGACATAGGCTCACCGGGCGTTCTGTCCACCGCGGCGGAAGATAGCACGGAAGATGAAGCGGGACAGCGGGCCGCAGTAGAACATCTGCCAGCACAGAGCCATCGGGAAATTGCAGCCGAACGTATGCGCCCACGTACCGAAGCTGGGCTCCTTGAACAGCACCGTTGCCACAAGGCTCATGACAGGGCACATGATGCAGACGATCATCAGAGAGATGGCATAGGTGATGAACTGCGGCCGGTCGGTGGGGCGCATGAAGGTGAAGGCCAGCGCAGTCGCCAGCTTTTCCACCACGAAGAACTCCAGCACGAAGGCCACCGGCACCATAATGGGCATCTCATGCAGGGCCATGCCGAAGGTGGCGTTAGTCACGCCGCCGGTGGCGAGGGCAACATTGTAGACGATCATTCCATAGACCATGATAGCGGCCATAACGACAGTAAAGACGATTTTTTCAAGCAGAGTCTTAGGCATTTTTGATTTTCTCCTCATTTGTGTTGTGGGGTAAAGTCTTTCAGAACTTTCGCCGCACAAAAAAAGACAGACGAGGGCGGAACCTTCGTCTGTCTTTGCACGACTACCATTCATTGCCCGCTATGATAGCACAAACTCCCGCCCCGCGTAAGAGTTTTCTGCCGTTTTCTCCTGTTTTGCGCAAATCCTTCCACGAACGACCCGAAATTTTCGGGCAGTTTATCGCATTCCTGCCGTCCCGTCAATCACCCGGAGCGAAGTTTGGCAGTTCTTGCGCAGAGGTTTTCCACAAAAGGCCCTGCGGGCCGTCCAGACTGTGCAGGGAGGCTGTTTCAGTCATACGTTTGTATGAACAATACAGTTTTTTTGTCATTTCTTGAAAAAATATATCTAATTCATTGTGCATTCTGCGAATGGACAAACCGCGCCCGCGCGTGTATAATAAAGCCAGAAACCAGAGAAGTACAGCAGAAGCTCAAATGAGAGCTAACCCCGCTGACTTTAAGTAGAAAGGAGCGAAGACCGATGGTCGATATGGAACCCGCACAGTACGCACAGACTGTCGGGGTTCGCTGAGAAGCAAAACAGAGGCTCACCACAAACGGGATGCTTCCCCCGTATAAAAACACAACAACAAGAGCCGTTCTTGAGCATCAATAAAGCGAATAACAGAACAGTCTGTGAAATAAAATCCCTCGCGTTCAAATAGATCCGCCGAAGGTGATTCCAATGAAGAAAGCTTTTGTACGGAACGTCTTATTTGAATAACTCCAAAGGAGAAACTCCGATGTACTAAGTAATGACACTCCCTTCGCAAATCTAACTCGAAAGAATGTGGTAATATGAAATTCATCTCTGTGATTCGTATCCCGCACTCCAACAGTTAAGAAAAGGGTCATTCCAATGTACTAAGAAATTCATTCCCCTGCCAATCGTTCTTCACCGTTTCAAAGGAGAATCTTCTATGAAACGTCCGGTACAGACCGAAAAATGAAGAAATCGAGGTCAAGAGGCTATGACTCCGAAGAAGTAAGCATCCTGCCGACTGAGGGCTTGCAACCGCCTCGAGTCGGCAGGTTTTTTGTCTGATGTTTTCCAATGAAGCCTGCATCCTCCCGTTTTCCTGCCGGGAGGATGCGGGTTTTGTTTTGTCCCGGATATTTTGCGGCGGCAGGCGCAGGGCCTGTAGACTTTCGAATCTATTTCGTGTATACTTTTGCTCAGAAAGCAGCACTTACAAGGAGGCAGATCACTATGGCAAGCAATTTCGAGTTCTACTCCCCCACCCGGGTCATCTTCGGCAAAGGCACCGAACAGCGCGTGGGCGCGCTGGTGCGCGAATACGGCGGCACCCGTGTCCTCATTGTCTACGGCGGCAAGAGCGCCGTCCGCTCCGGTGTGCTGGACCGGGCCGAAAATTCTCTGGCCGAGGCCGGCATTTCCAGCTGGACGCTGGGCGGCGTCGTGCCGAACCCCCACCTCGACAAGGTCTACGAGGGCATCCGCATCGGCAAAGAGAACAGCATCGACTTCCTGCTGGCCGTGGGCGGCGGCAGCGTCATCGACACGGCCAAGGCCATCGCCTACGGCCTGGCCGAGCCGGAAAAGGACGTCTGGGAGCTGTACGAACACACCCGCACGGCCATGAAGTGCCTGCCGGTGGCCAGCATCCTGACCATCGCGGCGGCGGGCAGCGAAACATCCAACAGCAGCGTCATCACCCGGGTGGACACCCACCAGAAGCGAGCCTACAACGACGACATCAGCCGCCCGAAGTTCGCCCTCATGGACCCCGAGCTCACCAAGACCCTGCCCGACTATCAGACCGAGTCCGGCTGCGCCGACATCATGATGCACACCATGGAGCGCTATTTCACCAATGGCGGCAATATGGAGCTGACCGACGTGCTGGCCGAGGGCCTGCTGCGCACCGTGATGAAGAACGCAGTCATCCTCCACACCGATCCGGCCAACTACGAGGCCCGGGCCGAGGTGATGTGGGCAGGCAGTCTCTCTCACAACGGCCTGACCGGCTGCGGCATCGCCTGCGGCGACTTTATGTCCCACAAACTCGAGCACGAGATGGGCGGTATGTTCGACGTGACCCACGGCGCGGGCCTCGCCGCCCTCTGGCCCAGCTGGGCGCGGTATGTCTATAAGGACTGCCTGCCCCGCTTCGTCCGCTTTGCCCGGAACGTCATGGGCGTGACCACCGACGGCACCGACGAGGAGATTGCCCTGAAAGGCATCGACGCCATGGTGGATTTCTACCACAGCATCGGGATGCCCGCCAGCTTCCACGAGCTGGGCATCGACCCCACCGACGCGCAGATCGACGAGATGGCCCGCCGCTGCCTCGAAGCTTGCGGCTCCGCCCTCGGCTCGGCCAAAAAACTCAGCCTCGACGACATGATCGCCATCTACCACGCCGCCAACCACTAAGAAACTTTTTCTCATCTCCGCCCGGCACAGAGTATTTTGCTTACTCTGTGCCGGGCATTTCGTTGTCTTTTGTGTGCTTCATCCTACTTTTTGGCAAAGAAGCGGCAAAGAGATGAGAAAAACAAGAGCATTTGCCTGAACTCGAAGTATAAACGAAGCGCACCCCCTTCTCCACACAGAAGCAGAAGGGGTGCGCTTTTCTATGTTTGCCGAAAGTTTTCAACAACACAAAACTTCATCCTCTCATCACAAATTTCCATTATCTTTTTTTGGGGGGCTGTCTGCGAAGCAGACAGAGAGGGCTATCCATTCTTATAAAGAATAGATGTCTATAAAATTTCTATATTTTACAAAGGTTTCGTTTTGTGGTTTGATGGAGCCAGAACGAACGGAATCCAAAAAACTCTGAACGAAAGGACGAAGATATATGCGTAAATTTCCTTGTGTATTCATGCGCGGCGGCACGTCGAAGGGCTGTATGTTCCTGGAAAGCGACCTGCCCGCCCGCGACCAGTGGGACGACATTTTTGTGCAGGCCATGGGCAGCCCTGACCCCAAGCAGATCGACGGTATGGGCGGCTGCGTGTCCAGCAACAACAAGATCGTTGTCGTCCGCAAGAGCGACCGCCCCGGCATCGACGTCGATTACATCGTGGGCCAGTCCATCGTGGGCCAGTCCAAGATCGACTACAAGAGCAACTGCGGCAACATGACCGCCGCCACTGCTCCCTACGCCGTGGAGATGGGCCTCGTGGAGAACCTGACCGAGCCCACCACTGTGGTGCATATGTTCAACCTGAACACCAACAAGACCATCGACGTGGAAGTCCCTATCAAGGACGGCCAGTTCAACAACGAAGGCACCTGCTCCATCGCAGGCGTGGACGGCACCGCTGGCGAACTGAAGGTCAACTTCCTCGACCCGGCAGGCGCCAAGACCGGCAGGCTCTTCCCCACCGGCAACGCCAAGGAAATGCTGGATCTGGGCGAGCTTGGCACCATCGAGGCCACCATTCTGGACGTCTCCAACCCCATGGTCCTGGTCCGCGCTGCCGACCTCGGCATCACCGGCACCCAGCTGCCCGCTGAGGTGGACGCCGACAAGGCTCTGGCCGCAAAGCTGGAAGCCATCCGCGGTGCTGCCTGCGTCAAAATGGGCTTCGCCAAAGACCCTGCCGACGCCACCGCCAACAGCCCCGCCGTCCCAAAAGTCGGCTTCGTGACGGCTCCTGTCAGCTTCACCGACATCAGCGGCAAGTCCGTCGATTCCTCCGAGATGGACGTCTGCGCCCGCGTCATCAGCGTGTTCAAGTGCCACAAGGCCTGCCCGCTGACCAGCGCTTCTTCCATCAGCGTGGCCGCATTCGTACCCGGCACTCTGGTCAATGAGCTGGTCGCTCTCAGGCCCGGCCAGCAGACCGTCCGCATCGGCCATCCCTCCGGTGTCATGACCATGTACCCCTATCTGGATGACCCCACCAAGCCCCTGAACGACATCGTCGTCTCCGGCGTGGCCGTCCAGCGCACCGCACGCCGCATCATGGACGGCACCCTGTACATCCGCAAGTAAGCGGCCTGAAGTTACTATCCATCATCTCCTATATCTTCTACATTCTTTTTCTTCTTGCGCAAAGCGGCTCGGAAATTTTTCCGGGCCGCTTTTGCTTTTTGGAATCCATCAACTTTTGGAATGATTCTCAATCGAAATCAAATATTTTACAGAATAACCAGACTGCGGTATCATAGTGCCAGAAGGAAGGCCGACCACCAAGAAAGGCCATGAAAATAAAAAAGAGAGTTCGAGAAAGGAAGCACACATTATGCTCAAACTGTATGACAACGGCATCTACCTCGTAAACGGCGAGACCATCTGCTCCTGCCCTGAGGAAGTGGCCCAGAAGACCGGCCGCACCGTGGACGCAAAGGAAGCTGAGAAAGGCACTATGGCCTACGGTATCCTGCAGGCTCACAACAAGAGCGGTGACCCCGACCAGCTGCAACTGAAGTTCGACTCGATGACCAGCCACGACATTACCTATGTCGGCATCATCCAGACGGCCCGCGCTTCCGGCATGAAGCAGTTCCCGCTGCCCTACGTCCTGACCAACTGCCACAACAGCCTCTGCGCTGTCGGCGGCACCATCAACGAGGACGACCACAAGTTCGCCCTGTCCGCCGCTCATAAATACGGCGGCATCTACGTCCCTACCAACATGGCCAACATCCACAGCTACAACCGTGAGACCATGGCCGGCGGCGGCAAGATGATCCTTGGCTCCGACTCCCACACCCGCTACGGTGCACTGGGCACCATGGCGGTCGGCGAGGGCGGCGGCGAGCTGGCCAAGCAGCTTCTGGGCCGCACCTATGACTTCGCTCGTCCGCAGGTCATTGCCATCTACCTGACCGGCAAGCCCCGCCCGGGCATCGGTCCCCACGACGTGGCTCTGAGCATCTGCGGTGCCGTCTATAAGAAGGGCTATGTCAAGAACAAGGTCATGGAGTTCGTCGGCCCCGGCATTGCCGGCCTGCCCATCGAGTATCGTAATGCCATCGACGTCATGACCACCGAGACCACCTGTTGGTCCTCCATCTGGGTCACCGATGAGGAGACCCAGCGTTACTACACCATCCACGGCCGTCCGCAGGACTTCAAGAAGCTGCAGCCTGCGGAGGTGGCCTACTACGATGGCTGCGTCTACATCGACCTGAGCACCATTGAATCCACCATCGCTATGCCGATGCACCCCTCCAACACCTACACCATCCACGAGCTGCAGGCCAACGCTGCCGATATCCTGCACGCTGTACAGGAAGAGGCCAACAAGCAGATCAAGGGTGCCAAGATGAATCTGGACAGCAAGTTCCACGATGGTGCCATCTGGGTCGATCAGGGCGAGATCGCAGGCTGCGCCGGCGGCACCTTCGACAACATCTGCGCCGCTGCCGACATCCTGCGCGGCAAGAGCTGCGGCAACGGTGTCTTCACTCTGAGCATCTACCCCGGCTCCATGCCCGCACTGGCCGAGCTGTACAAGAATGGCCGTGCAAGCGACCTTGTCAACGCCGGCGCCATCATGCGTGAGTGCTTCTGCGGCCCCTGCTTCGGCGCAGGCGACTGCCCGGCAAACGGCGAGTTCTCCGTCCGCCACACCACCCGCAACTTCCCGAACCGCGAGGGCTCCAAGCCGGGCGAGGGTCAGATGTCCAGCGTGGCACTGATGGACGCACGTTCCATCGCCGCCACCGCAGCCAACGGCGGCAAGCTGACCGCCGCCACCGACCTGGATGTGGAGTACACCAACCCCGAGTACCACTACAACGCTTCCCTGTACGAGAAGCGCGTCTACAACGGCTGGGGCAAGGCTGAGCCGGACGCAGAGCTGCGCTTCGGCCCGAACATCAAGGACTGGCCTGAGATGCCCGCTCTGACCAACGATCTGCTGGTCAAGGTCTGCTCCTACATCACCGACCCCGTCACCACCACCGACGAGCTCATCCCCTCCGGTGAGACTTCTTCCTACCGCTCCAACCCCGAACGTCTGTCGGAGTTCGCACTGAGCCGCCGTGACCCCCAGTACGTGGGCCGCAGCAAGGTCATGCGCCAGATCGAGCGCGACCGTGAGGCCGGCAAGGCTCTGCCCGAGGAGGTCATGAAGGTCTATGAGGCCCTGACCAAGGCCGGCATCGCCAACGACCCCGCCAACACCGACATCGGCTCCACCATCTTCGCCAACATGCCCGGCGACGGCTCCGCTCGTGAGCAGGCTGCTTCCTGCCAGCGCGTCATGGGTGCTTCTGCCAACTTCGCAAAGCAGTACGCCACCAAGCGCTATCGTTCCAACTGCATCAACTGGGGCATGACTCCCTTCCTCGTGGAGAACCCCGAGGTCTTCGAGCTGGGCGACTACATCTTTGTCCCGAGCATCCGCGAGGCTGTTCTGGAGAACAAGGCAAGCTTCTCTGCTTACGCTGTCAAGCCGGACGGCACCGTCACCGAGTTCCCTGTCTCCACCGGTGCGCTGACCGAGGCTGAGCGCCAGATCATCGCTGATGGTTGCCTCATCAACTACTACCGCAATAATCAGTAATCTCTGCCCGCCGACCCGAGGGGAGTTTCCCAAGCAAATGTCCAGAGAAGTGGGGCCACGGCGCGAATCGTTGGGGCGAAACCGTGGGTCTCAGGTCCCATTTGCAGGGAAACTACCGGAGTGGGCGGCAGTGCAAACTTAAAATATCATCAAACAACTGAGGGCAGGGGCTGTCCCCGCCAAGGCTGCGGGGTGCAGCCCCTGCCCCTTTATTTTTGAAAAGGAGAACACTTATGTCTGAATACATCACGACTGCTCTGCAGGAAGAAGAGATCAAGGCCGCACAGGAAAAGCTCGCTGAGCTCATCCGCTCCGACTTCGCCCGCATCGACCGCATGAAGGCTGACGAAGAAGTCACCGACTTCTCCAAGCTCGACACCATCACCATCGGCGTCATGCCCGGCGATGGCATCGGCCCCCTCATCATGACCCAGGCTCTCCGCGTCCTGAACCAGTTGCTGGCTCCCGAGATCGCCAGCGGCAAGGTGAAGATCCGCATCATCGAGGGCATGACCTTCGAGCGCCGCGTGGAGCTGGGCGAGAGCCTGCCCGCCGATGTCCTCGCCGCCTGCAAGGAGTGCAACGTCCTTATCAAGGGACCCTTCACCACGCCCCGCGCCGGTGATAAGTTCCCCGACGGCACCCCGATGCCCAACATGGTCTCCGCCAACAGTCTGCTCCGCCGCAGCCTCGATCTGTTTGCCGCTGTCCGCCCCATCAAGATCCCGGAGAAGAACATCGACTGGTGCTTCTTCCGCGAGAACATCGAGGGCGAGTACATCTGGGGCAACAAGGGCATTCAGGTCAACGATGACCTCGCCATCGACTTCAAGGTGCAGACCAAGCAGGGCAGTGAGCGCATCGCCCGCGCTGCTTTCGAGTACGCCCGCAAGAACGGCAAGCACAATGTGACCGCCATCACCAAGGCCAACATCGTCAAGCTGGCCGACGGCAACTTCCTGAAGGCTGTCCACCACATCGGCGAGACCGAATACCCCGACATCGAGGTGCAGGAGCGTCTGGTGGATGCCATGACCGCCAAGATGGCAGACCCCGAGTTCACCAAGGGCTGCGAAGTCTTTGTCCTGCCGAACCTCTATGGCGACATCGTGACCGACGCTGCTGCTGAGATGCAGGGGGGCTTAGGCAGTGCCTCTTCCTCCAACATCGGCAACAAGTACGCCCTGTTCGAGGCCATCCACGGCACCGCTCCCTTCCTCATCAATCATGGCCGCGGCCAGTACGCGAACCCCTGCTCCCTGATCCGTGCCGCCGGCCAGCTGATGGCCCACATCGGCTACGGCGACCGCACCGCAAAGCTCGAGAAGGCGCTGGACATCTGCTGCAACACCGAAAAGAAGCTCGTCGTCACCACCGACAAGGACGGCGCTACCAGCGAGGAGTTCACCACCTACCTGCTGGATACCCTCAAGTCTCTGTAAATGAGTACGCACGGTCTTGAACTTCCGTCTATAAAACGATATACTGAAAGAAATACCACGAAAAGGACGGAACATCACATGGACGAAAAAGACCTGCAGATCTTCCTGACGCTGGCTGACACCGGCAACCTGACCCGCACAGCGGAAAAACTCTACCTTGCCCAGCCCACCCTGAGCAAACGGCTCCAGAACATGGAGTCGGAGCTTGGCGCGACGCTGTTTCTGCGCAGCAAACAGGGTGTCACCCTGACCCCTGCCGGTGAAGAGGCACAGAAAGTCATCCAGCGCACTGTTCAGGACTTCAGCACTTTGCGGGAACAGTTACAGCTGAGAAAAAACACCATCTGCGGCACCCTGCGCATTGGGGCGTCCATCGACTACTCCAAATACCGCCTGCCGCAGGTGCTGGCTGCCTACGCGGCCCAGTACCCGGACGTCACCCTCAAAGTCTCCACTGACCACAGCCGCGACTGCATCAAGAAGCTGCAGGACGGCAAATTCCACCTCGCCATCGTGCGGGGCGAATACGACTGGGACGAGGGCAAGATCCTGCTCGAACGGGAACCGGTCTGTCTCATCCGCAGCCGGGAGAATGCCGATGTCCCCCTGAACGAGATGCGATACATCGGCCGGGACGCCAACCCCGAGCATATGAGCATGAAGGCCCGCTGGCTGATGGAGCACAAGATGGAGCCCTGCTCCCAGCTGAATGTGGACGGCCTGTCCACCTGCGTCGCCATGGTGAAGGCGGGCCTCGGCTGGAGCATCGTGCCGGAGATCTGCCTGAACTATTTCGACGGCATCTCGGAACCTCTCTTCTTTGCCGACGGCACACCGCTCTCCCGCTCTACTTATCTGCTCTACCGCAAGCGCGAAAGCGAGCTGCCGCAGGTGCGGGAGTTCATCCGCATGGTCTGTACCATGAGCAAACATTAAAGAAATCTATCGATTTTTCCCTTCCGATCGTTCCAAGTCCCCTCTGCACTTCAGGGTGCAGGGGGGACTTTTCTTTACCGTCTCTTTGCTTTTTTTCGATATTTCGGTGTTTTTGTGATAATTGACAAAAGCCTGTCGATATTTTCGTCAGTCTGCACAGCGGTTCAAAAGAGGTCCTTTATTCTACAGGATCCGTTCTATCCATTCTGTTTTTCTATGGAAATCTCATCCAATCTCCCGCATTGACTCATTTTTGACGATGTTTTCGTCCTCATGCTGCATTTCCTGCATTTTTATCATTCATTTTTGGAATGGCATCAGATACAAACCCGTTATTTCACAAATCATCCATTTTCGATTATCCTAAATACAGGAAAAGTGCTCCATGCACAAGAGAGTTTCGTCGAAAGGAAGCTGAAGATCTATGGAAAACGTAATGCAGGGCATCATTGATATGCACATCCATGCAGCCCCGGACGTCCGTGCGCGGAAGCTGGACGATCTCGAGCTGATGGAAGCCTCCGTTCAGCGGGGTGTGCGTGCCATTGTGCTCAAGTCCCACAACGTCCCCACTGCGGACCGTGCCTATCTGGTCAACCGCGTGGCAGCTGAAAAGTACCCGGACGTAAAGTTCACCGCATTCGGCGGGCTGTGCCTGAACCATCCGGTGGGCGGTCTGAACCCCGACGCGGTGGAAACTTCGCTGAAGCTGGGCGCAAAGGTCATCTGGCTGCCCACCAACACCGCCGAGAACCACTACCGCAAAAACGGCAAAGACCCCTCCAAGGGCGTCGTCGTCACCCGCGACGGCAAGGCTGTGGACGAGCTGCAGGACATTTTCGCCCTCGTCAAGCAGTACAACGCTGTGCTGGCCACCGGCCACATCGGTGCAGAAGAGTGCTTCCCGGTCGTGGAGGCTGCCCGCGCCGCAGGCGTGGAGAAGATCGTCATCACCCACCCCGAGTTCTGGGTGGTGGGCATGACTCCCGAGCAGCAGGCCGACATCGTGCGGAAATACGATGTCCTGCTGGAATCCGTCTACGCACAGCCCGTCAACGGCAGCTATAAGATCAACATCCCCGACAACATCGCTGCCATGAAAGCCATCGGCCCGGAGCACTTCGTCCTCTCCACCGACAGCGGCCAGACCGTCAACCCCTACTGGTACGAAAGCTACACCACCTACTTCAAGGCGGTGTCTGAGGTATTCACCTCCGAGCAAGTCCGCAAGATGACCCACGACAATCCGGCATGGCTGCTGGATATTGACCAGTAAAACGGAGGAAACAACAATGAAGAAATTGAATTCCATTCAGTTCTATGGAATGCCCCTTCCCATCTATGCGTTTTTCGCCATCATCGTGCTGGCCTGCGCCTACTTCAACATCATCCCCAACCAGATGATCGGCGCGGTCGCCGTCCTGTTCGCCTTCGGCATCCTGATCGGTGAGATCGGCGAGCGCCTGCCCATCTGGAACAAGTTCCTCGGCGGCGGCGCAATGCTCTGCTTCCTCGCTGCCGGTCTGCTCAAGTACTTCAACCTCCTGCCCGAGTGCGTCACCAATGTCTCCGACGGTTGGATCAACGGCTACAGCTTCCTGAATGTCTTCATCACCTTCCTCGTCGTCGGCTCTCTGCTGGGCATCGACCGTGATGTCCTTATCAAATCCGGCTCCCTGTACATCCCCACGCTGCTGTGCTCCCTGCTGGGTGCCTGCGTGTTCGGCGTCGTGGCCGGCCTCATCTTCGGCAACGACCCGCTCTACCTCATCACCTCTTACGTCCTGCCCATCATGGGCGGCGGCGCGGGCGCTGGTGCCGTGCCTATGGCTCAGGTCTACTCCGACGCCACCGGTCAGGACTCCGCAGGCTACCTGAGCTTCTGCATGGCCATCCTCGCTCTGGGCAATATCGTCGCCATCCTGATGGCTGTCGTCATGGACCTCGTTGGCCGCGCTTTCCCTAAAATGACCGGCCACGGCGAGCTGCTCCGCGTCAAGAACAAGTCTCTGGAAGTCGAGTCTAAGACCCCTGCTCCCGCTGTCACCGTGGATGACATCGCTGCTGCCATCTTCATCTGCGCAGGCTTCTTCATGCTGGGCCAGCTGGTCTCCAAGAAGATCCTCCCCACCGTGTTCGGTGTTGCCATCCCCAACTTTGCTTACATGATCATCTTCGCTGCTCTGGCCAACATCTTCAACCTCATCCCGCAAAACCTCCGCGAGGCCTGCCGCCGCTGCCAGCACTTCTGCGGCAACAAGCTGGTCTGGATCCAGATGGTCGGCATGGGCATCTCCGCCATCAACTTCTCCACCATGTTCTCCGTGGCAAGCTGGCAGAACGTCGTCATCGTCCTGATGATCGTCATCGGCTGCTGCGTCGGCTCTGCTCTCTTCGGCTGGATCGTTGGCTTCTTCCCTGTCGAGAGCGCCATCACCGCTGGCCTGTGCATGGCAAACATGGGCGGCGCAGGCGACCTGGCCGTTCTGGGTGCTGCAAAGCGGATGGACCTGATGGTCTACGCACAGATCTCCTCCCGCATCGGCGGTGCCATCGTCCTGCTGATCGCTTCCATCCTCTTCGCATTCCTCTAAGATACCACAAAACCTCTTCTCAAAGAGAGACCGGCTTTGCCGGTCTCTCTTTTTTGCCGTCAAACCTGCGTGAATGGGGTCGTTTTCTGCGTGAATCGCTGTGTCTAAGCCCCGATGGTTATGTTATAATATGGTCATAAGGGAGGAACTTGAGGATGGAGCTTCGATTTGCGGTCGTAGAAGACCGCCTGCCCGACGCTCAGCGGTTGGAGAGCCTTTTGCGGCTGGCTTTCGGCGGCGGGCAACCATTGGTCTGTGACCATTATGAGAGCGGCGACGCCTTTCTGGCGGCGTTCCCCTCAAAAAATTATCAGGTCGTTTTTCTCGACATCTGCATGGAAGGCACCAACGGCATCGAGACGGCGCGCATCCTGCGCCGGGCCGACCCCGACCTGCTGCTGGTGTTCGTGACTTCGTCCCCGGAATACGTATGGGACGCCTTCCCCGTCCACCCCTTCGACTATCTGCTCAAGCCCTACCGGGAAGAAAAGCTTTTCCAGCTGGCCGACGAGCTGCGGCGGGTGCTCTTCCGGGCCGAACCGGAGCTGGAAGTCCGAATCGCACGGCAGCAGGTACATCTCCCCCTGCGGAAGATACAGTACGCCATGGCCCAGAACCACTACGTCCGCATCGTCAGCGACGACGGCGAGTGCCGGACCGTCTCCACCTTCTCCCAGGTGGAGCAGCTGCTGCGGGCGCAGGAGAACTTCATCGTCTGCAACCGGGGCGTCATCCTGAACATGGACAAGGTGCTCCGGCTGGACAGCGACTGCTTCGAGATGCTGGACGGCACCCGCCTGCCCGTGCGCCAGAAGGACAAGAATACCCTGTTCGCCCAGTTCACACAATATCAGTTCCGCCATATGCGGCGGGAGCTTTGACGCCGAGAGGAGGCCCGACCTTGGACTTTTCTTTATTTGGACGCTATTTTCTGGACCTCGCCGTCTTCTACCCGGGGGCATTCCTCTGCCTCGCGCCCCTGTGGGAGCATGTGAAGGCACCCCGGCGCACCGCTGTGCTGGCAGCCACTCTCGTCACGGTCATCTGCCTTGCAGCGGCGGCCCTCTGCGCCATCTTCGAGCTGGACAGCAACATCCTGCTTCTGCCCACCCTGCTGGCGGCGTTCTGGCTGCTGCGCTGGCGGGTGGGTCCGGAAGTTTCCGTGAGCCAGACCGCCTTTCTCTTCGCCGTCTCCGGCGTCATGACGGCAGTCTGCTCCCTGCTTTCCGTGGTGCTCAACGCCCGGGCTGAGGTGGGCAACGACGCCCCGGCCTGTCTCGTCTCCACCTCCCTGCTCAAGCTGGGGCTCTCGGCCGTGCTCTGCATCATCTTCTGGTTCACCGCCGTCCAGTGGAGCCGCTGGCTGCTGCGGGAGTACCGGGGCGAAGCCTTCTGGCAGTCGGCGTGGCCGCTGCCCACCATCTACGCGGCTTTCCTCGTCTTCTGCATGCCGCTGGACCCGGCCGTCGTGCTCATCAACCGTCTGATGATCATTTCTGTTCTGGCCGTATCCATCTCGCTGCTGGGCATCTTTTTGCTGCTGTACGAGATGTATCAGGTGGCCCGGGAGTACACCCGCAGCGCCCAGCTCGACCGGGAAAACCAGCTTCTGGCCGTGGAATCCCGCCGCTACACCGAGCTGCGGACCTATATGGAGCAGACGCGGCATCTCCGCCACGACTTCCGCCAGCACCTCCACGTCATCGCCGGACTCACCGAGGCCGGGCAGGTGGATGAGCTGAAAAATTACCTGCACCAGTACGAATCCGAGCTGAGCGAGGAGCGCCCCACCCTCTGCGCGAATCCTGCCGTGGACGCTCTGGCCGGTCACTACGACCACGAGGCCCACAGCCTCGGCGTGCCGGTGGACTGGCGGCTGGAGCTGCCCCGCCAGCTGGCCATCCCGGAGGCTGACTTCTGCATGATGCTGGGCAATCTGTTGGAAAATGCTCTCCACGCCAGCCAGAAGCTGCCGCCCGAACAGCGGCAGGTGAAGGTGCTGGCCCGGATGCTGAGTCCCGCCATGCTGGGCCTGCTGGTGGAGAACCGCTATGACGGCGTGCTCAAGCGCCAGCAGGGCACCCTCCACTCCACGAAACACGACGGAATGGGCATCGGCCTCGTCTCCATCCAGACGGCCGTTTCCAGATATGGCGGTTCTATGACCGTCGAGACCGAGAACGGTTTGTTCCGGGTGAATATTTTATTGAACCTTTAACCTCTCCGTCACGCCTGCGGCGTGCCACCTCCCCTATCGAGGGGAGGCTGAGAGGTCATGTTATCAAAAAAGGAGGACTCCACCATGAAAATGACCCGACGCAATTTCCTCAGCGCTTCCGCTCTCACACTGCTGTCCTGCCAGCTGGCCCCTGCCGCCAGGGCAGACTGCCTTCTGTCCGGCCTTTTCCACGGCGCAGACACCGCCCTGCCGCCGAAGCCCCTGACGGCGAAAGTCGTGGACGCCAACCCCTTTATGGGCCGCAGCGAGTCAAACATCCACCACGACTGCTACAACACCGACTCCACCGACGCCGTCCTCCCCGTGGGCATCTGCCCCGAGGTCAACGTGGCAATGGAAAAGACGAACCCCAACGCCTCCCCGGCCATCTTCTTCGACAACTTCGATAACCCCGTCAGCCCGTTCCTCGGCGGTCTGGCCATCCGCGACCTCGACGCAGAAAAAGTCCGCACCATCGGCTTTTTCTCTCCCGCCAAGCACGACGGAGGCGGCTATCTCATCCAAAGCTCCTATTCCTTTGTGGACGGGCGCAACCTCATCGTCTGCCCCACCAGCCACAACCATGTGCTGATGCTTCGCGCCACCGACGAGAACGGTACGCCTCTGCCGGTTTTTGAAAAGGTACTGGACATCAACATCAAAGAGGCCGCCGAGCGGGTGCTTGGCCGCAGCCTCGAGCAGAACCTGCTCTCCATCGTCTTCGACTACGACGGCAACCTCTGGTTCGTCACCGGCGGCTTCCCCATCTACCCCCCCCCCCGCCCCCCGCGCGGAGCGCAAGCTGCTTGACCAAAAGA
>OGPP01000285.1_pt1 | contig 57751 bp, 40 predicted proteins | sample 1553021 | NCBI WGS metagenome assembly OGPP01 (sample SAMEA2580217, study PRJEB22360) | human gut metagenome | biome: human gut; feature: human-associated habitat; material: faeces | place: Denmark | collected 2008/2010
AAAACCTAATCGTGCAAGCACGAACGGCTTTTGGAGCTTTTGACCCTGGTATCATTATATATAAGGAGTAAGAATATGCAGATTCCATATGAAGAAGAGCTGTGTGCGCTTGCGGATGCGGTATGGGAGACCCCGGAACCAGGTTTTCGCGAGTATAAAAGCAGTGCAGCACATGTTGAATTTTTAAAGAAGCATGTTTCCGTTTTCATGGCGTATCTTCTCATGCAGCAGGTGCACCACATCTTGGAAGAAGTGCACTCGATGCAGTCGAGCTGATGGATGTGGGTGTAAACTATATGCGTGAGCATATGGAGGACAGTGACCGCGTTCACTATGCAATTACTAATACTGGAGGAAAGTCTCCGAATGTCGTACAGGCAGAGGCAGAGGTGCGCTATCTTATTCGTTCTGCAACAAATCCAAAGTGCAAGAAGCTTTATGAGCGTGTGGTTCGTATAGCACAGGGCGCAGCACTGATGACTGATACAAAACTTGAAGTGTTGTTTGACGAGGGCTTAAGCAATACCGTTCCAAACTTTGAACTTGAGGATGTTATTGCAAAGGCATTTCAGACTGTTGGAGTTCCAACTTATACAGCAGAGGAGCGTGCATATGCAAAGCAGTTTAAGGACAGCTTTTCAGTTGAGGATCAGCTGAGTGATATTCCATTTGGAATTGCTGATATTATGAAGCTTCGCGAAAATATTAAAAATTCCGAGATCTGTGATTATGTGGTTGAAACCATCCATACCGATCATTGTGAGATGGGAAGTACCGATGTAGGTGATGTAAGCTGGGTTATTCCAACGGCTACAGTCAATACAGCATGCTATAGCTATGGTGCAGGAGCGCACAGCTGGCAGTGGACTGCACAGGGTAAGTCAGCTATTGCTCACAAGGGAATGATTTTTGCTGCAAAAGTTATGGCAGAAAGTGCTAAGACACTTTTAGAGCATCCAGAAGAGATAAAAAAGGCGTGGGATGAGTTTGATAAACGTCTTGACGGTGAAAAGTATGAGTGTTTGATTCCGAAGGAAATTGAACCGCATGTGATAGAGTAAAAAGTAGATAAGATAATTAATTGACGGGAGCGTCAGGAAGGGCTAAAATAGATTAAAATCAATTTTAGGAGGTGATTTCCATGAGTGAGAAAATCCATTTTGAGCCGACCTGGGAGCTCCCTAATCCTTTTTATAAGGCAGACGGAAGCATTATGAGTACCAAGGCGGAGTGGGAAGAAAAGCGAAAGGCGTATCTAGAACTGTTAAGTGAAATATACTATGGCAAAATGCCGGGACGTCCACAGACATTAACAGCAAGTGAGTTGTCAAATGAAACAATATGTCAAAATACTGTCTGTCATAAAGTAGTTCGTCTTTGCGCGCAGGGTGATGAAGCACCTGTTTTCTTTAATGTACACGTGTATCGTCCAGTGATGCCTTGTGAGAAAAAATTAATTCCTGTTGTAATTCCAGCAGCAGACACACTGCCAGGGGAGATTATAAGCATGGCAGCTGAACAGGGCTTTGAAATTTGCAGCTTTGAAATTGCTGAGGCAGCACCGGATGACAAAGAAAAAATCTGGGAAGGTGGCTGTGCAAAGGCGTACCCAGGTTACACATGGCGGGCACTTGCAATGTGGGCATGGCTGCAAAGCCGTGTTATTGATTGGCTCGAAACGCAGAAAGATATAGATGTGACAAAAACAGTTGTGACTGGTCATTCGCGTATGGGAAAGGCAGCACTTTGCTGCGGTATTTATGATGAGCGTGCAGCAGTTGTAGCACCGGCAGGCTCTGGCTGCGGCGGTATGGCAAGTATGCGTTTAAGCGGCTGTCGTCTTGGAGAAAATATTGGTCTTTCAGAGCGTATTGGTGTTATGTTAAATAAAGAGCGTTTTCCATACTGGCTGATGGAAAATGTGGCAGACTATGGTACACCAGATGGAAAGAATCGTTTTCGTGAAAATGAAATTCCATTTGACGCGAATATCCTCGGTGCGTGTGTTGCGCCGAGACGGCTGATTCTTGTAGAAGGTCTTGATGATGACTGGATCAATCCATTTGGCACACAGGTTTCGTGGCTTGCAGCATCTGAAGTATTCGAATTTCTTGGTGTAAAGGAACATAGCGCAATTCATTACCGTGAGGGCGGTCATGCTTACACCAAGCAGGACTGGAGTGTTGTGCTTGATTTTACAAAGGTACAGCTTTGCGGCAAGGAAAAGACGACTGGCTATAAGTCAATGAGAGAAAATGAGAATAAGGCAGGATATTCATGGAGATGTCCTAAGATAAATAACTGATAGGAGATTTAGAAAATATGAAGGTTTTATTATTAAATGGAAGTTCCAATTTAAAGGGATGTACTTACACAGCACTTGAAGAAATTGCAAAGACTTTGCAGGAAGAGGGCATTGATACTGAAATTTTCCAGATTGGTGCAGAACCGCTTCGTGACTGTATTGGATGCGGTGGCTGTAGCAAGGGAAATGGCTGTGTATTTCGTGATGACTGCGTAAATGAATTTGTGGAAAAAGCAAAAGAAGCAGATGGCTTTGTATTTGGCACACCAGTTTATTATGCGCATCCAAGCGGCCGCATTATGTCATTTTTAGACCGTGCCTTTTACAGTGGCGGTGCTGCATTTCGTTTTAAGCCAGGCATGGCAGTTGCCTCTGCAAGAAGAGCTGGTACAACTGCGTCATTAGATGCCATTAATAAATATTTTGGAATTAACCAGATGCCAACAGTAGGTTCTACCTATTGGAACATGGTTCATGGAAATTGTCCAGAAGAGGTTCGTCAGGATTTAGAGGGCTTGCAGACCATGCGCAATGCAGCAAAATGCATGGCATGGATGCTAAAATGTTTTGAGGCTGGAAAAGCACAAAACATTGCGCTTCCAGATACAAAAAAGGAAGTTTCTACTAATTTTATCAGGTAAATTATTGTATTGCAGAAAGGAAGATTTCGATGCCGGCATTTTATGCACATTATAAATTTGGACAAATGGTGAAAAATAAGCTTCCAGCAAAATATCAAAGACTGTTGGAGGATTATCAGGATCTGTATGAGATTGGTCTGCATGGACCAGATATTTTGTTCTTTTATCATCCAATTATTCGTCACCCGATCACGCAGATCGGCGTTGTTATTCATCATGAGACGGGGCGCGTGTTTTTTGAACATGCGCTGACCCAGATGCATCGCTCGGCAGCAGAGGGAGACAAAATGCAAAAAGCATTATGGGCATATGCGCTTGGCGTTGTGTGTCATTTTGCACTAGATGCATCATGTCATACCTATATCAACCATTTCGAAAAGACAAGACGTATTTCTCATCATGAAATCGAAAAGGAATTTGAAAAATATTTAATGAAAAAGGATGGATTAGATCCGTTTAATTGGGATTTTAGACAGGCCTTATCCACAAATTTTCGCTGGGCAAAGCCTATTGCACTGTTTTATGGCCTGCAGCCAGTTCAAATTCATCAGTCAATCAAAGGCTTTTTGTGGTTTTCACGTTTGTTCTTCACGACAAGCAAGGCAAAACGTCATGTCATTTTTGCCGGAATGCGTATTGCGCGTGTATATGGTGAGATTCATGGTTTTTTTGCCAATGAAAAAGACAATCCCAGATGCCGTTACAGCAATGAAAAGCTAGAACTTCTTATGAAAAAAAGTGTGCAGGATGCCATAAAAATGTCAGAGGAGTTAGAAAAGGCATATCGAGGAGAAATGCGTCTTGGTAAAATTTTTGATCAAACCTTTTCCGGGAAGGAAGAAGCATGACATTACAACAGTTACAATATGCCGTTACCGTCGCTTCTGCGGGAACAATCACAGAGGCTGCTGAGCGGCTTTACATCACACAGCCGAGTCTGACAACTGCAATTCGGGAGTTGGAAAAGGAGATGAATCTGACGATTTTTATCCGTTCCAACAGAGGCGTGGTAGTATCTAAGGAGGGCGAGGTCTTTCTTGGATACGCAAGGCAGATATTGGAGCAGACAGAGCTGCTCAAAGAAAAGTACACGAATGAGCGCCAGTGGGGGCGAAATTTTTGCGTTTCAACACAGCATTATTCATTTGCAGTTAATGCGTTTGTAGAGCTGATTCAAAAGTATGCGGGCGAAGAGTATGACTTTAATCTTCGCGAGACGCAGACATACGAGATCATTGAAGATGTTGCGCTTATGAAAAGTGAGCTTGGCATTTTATATCTTGATGATGAAAATAAAAATGTTATCACAAAAGCACTTCGCGAAAAGGAGCTTGTATTTACACCACTTTTTGAAGCAAAACCGCATGTATTTATAAGCAGTGCACATCCGCTTGCCACAAAAAAGACAGTAGACTGGGATGATCTTGCGCCATATCCATATCTGTCATTTGAGCAGGGAGAGCATAATTCCTTTTATTATGCGGAAGAGCGCTACAGCCGTGTATTGCGCAAAAAAAATATTCGCGTGCGTGACCGTGCAACCTTATTTAATCTTTTGATTGGACTAAATGGCTACACGGTTTGCAGTGGTGTAATTGATGAAAACTTAAATGGAGAAAACATTATAGCAGTTCCATTAAAGGAACAAGGTCTTATGCAGATTGGCTATATTCACCACAAGAAAGCCGTGCTTGGAAAGCTGGCGCAGGCTTACATAGAGGCCATCGGGGACAGGTACGGCGACCAAATATCCGTCCCTGGTGGCTCAAAGAAAGGAAGGAAATAAATGAATAACTTTAATTATTATGCACCGACAAAGGTTGTATTTGGAAAAGATACAGAAAAAGAGACGGGACGTCTCGTAAAGGAGCAGGGCGCATCAAGTGTACTTGTTCATTTTGGAGGAAAGAGCGCGATTGCTTCTGGTTTGATTGATCGTGTGTGCCAGTCATTAAAAGAAGAGGGCATTGCTTATGAGACACTTGGAGGAGTTGTTCCAAATCCACGTCTATCAAAGGTAAGAGAGGGCATTGCACTGTGCAGGGAAAAGAAGATTGATTTTATTCTGGCAGTTGGCGGTGGAAGCGTTATTGACTCTGCAAAGGCAATTGGATATGGTGTTGCAAATGAAGGTGATGTGTGGGATTTCTATGCAAAAAAACGTGTGCCGACTGCATGTCTTCCGATTGGTGCGGTGCTTACCATTGCAGCAGCAGGAAGTGAGATGAGCAATTCCTCAGTTATCACAAATGAGGACGGCGGATTAAAACGTGGATGTAATACTGATCTTTGCCGTTGCCGTTTTGCTGTGATGAATCCTGAGCTGACATACACACTGCCAGATTATCAGACACAGTGTGGATGCACCGATATTATGATGCACACGATGGAACGCTATTTTAATATGAGTGAAAACATGGAGCTGACCGATGGCATCAGTGAGGCACTAATAAAGACTGTAATGAAGCACTCCAAGATTTTAAAGGAGCGTCCAGATTGCTACGAATCACGTGCAGAGGTGATGTGGGCATCCAGCCTTTCACACAATGACCTGACTGGATGTGGAACAGATGGAGGCGACTGGGCTTGCCACCAGCTAGAGCATGAGATTGGCGGTATGTTTGATGTGGCACATGGTGCAGGACTTGCAGCAGTGTGGGGAAGCTGGGCACGTTATGTCTACAAGGCACGTCCAGAGCGTTTTGCAAAATTTGCCAGAAATATTTTTAATATTCAGGAAACTGATGATGAAAAGGCAGCAGTAGCAGGTATTGAGGCAATGGAAAACTACTATCAAAGCGTCGGTATGCCAACAAGTCTGTGTGAACTTGGCATCCATGCAACTGAGGAACAGATCAAAGAGATGGCAGACAAATGCAGCTTTTATGGAAAGCGCACGGTCGGCGTGATGAAGAAGATTGGAGCACCAGAGGCAGCAGAAATTTATCGCATGGCAAATGATAAGAGTATTCCGCTGTACTCAAGATAAGAATTTCAAAAAAAGAATAGACGAATGATAGGGCAGATCAAAACGGTCTGCCTTATTTTTGTACATGAATTCATTGAAAAGTTTTCAGTTGCCTGTCACATAACAGACAAGGTTTCACCACATAGCCGAGTATAATAAGAGCCATAAGAACAAAAGAAGTTCTTAATCAAAATAAGCTGAAAAGTGAGGTAACTATTATGAGAAAAAGAAGAATATTTGCATATGAACTTATGGCTTGCTCCTTAATGATGGCAGGAATCCCTGCTTACGCATCAACGACAACGAGTGAAACAAAGCAGGAATCACAGAACACAAATGAACAGCCACCGGAAAAGCCGGATGGCGAGGCACCTTCTGGAGCAGATGGACAGCAGGGCGAAAAGCCAGACGGTGAGCCGCCGGAGAAGCCAGATGGAGAGAAGCCAGATGGACAGCCAGGAGGCGGACAGGGAGGTCCTGGCGGATCACAAGTGGTGGACAGTTATGATGCTGTAACCGAGTACACAGAAGATACTGAGACTGAAGGTGAGAACTATACATCTACTGGAACTGATGAGAATGCAGTACTTGTCTCAAATGGCGCAGTCGTAACATTAAAGGACAGTACAATTGACCGAACCTCAGAGGACAGCACAGGCGGTGATAACTCTAGCTTCTACGGTGTGGGTGCAGCACTTCTGACAACCGATGGAACGACTTACATTGACAATGCAGCGATCACAACTGATGCAAAGGGCGGTGCTGGTGTATTTGCTTACGGCGATGGAACTGTTTATATTGCAGATTCTACCATCACCACAAAACAGGATACCTCAGGCGGAATTCATGCGGCAGGCGGCGGAACACTTTACGCATGGGATGTAACAGCAGAGACTGACGGCGAATCTTCAGCGGCAATTCGCAGTGACCGTGGCGGCGGAACAATGGTAGTAGACGGCGGAAGTTATACGAGTAACGGAACTGGTTCTCCGGCTGTTTACTGTACCGCAGATATCGCTGTAAACGATGCAACACTTACCGCAACTGGTTCTGAGGCAGTTTGTATCGAAGGCTTAAACTCTCTTCATCTGTTTGACTGTGACATTACAGGAAACATGCAGGATCTTGACCAGAACGACACAACCTGGACATTTATCGTTTATCAGAGTATGTCTGGTGATTCTGAGATTGGAAACAGCACGATGCAGCTAGTTGGCGGAAGCGTTACCTCTGAAAACGGCGGCTTGATTTATACCACGAATACTGAGTGTGATATTCTTCTTTCAGATGTTGATATTACCTATTCCGATGACAGCGAGTTCTTCTTAAGATGCACCGGCAATGACAATGCACGCGGTTGGGGTTCAAGCGGTGAAAACGGCTCAGATTGTGTCTTTACAGCGGATGATCAGGACATGGAAGGTGATGTTATATGGGACAGCATCAGCGATCTTGATTTCTATATGACAAATGGAAGCACACTGACAGGTGCCATTATCGATGATGAAAGCTATGCAGGAGAAGGCGGCGACGGCTATTGTAATTTGTATCTGAGTGAAGATTCCACTTGGGTAGTAGACGGCGACAGCACACTGACGAATCTCTACAGCGAGGGTACCATTACCGATGCAGACGGAAATACCGTTTCAGTAGTGGGAACAGATGGAACTGTCTATGTAGAAGGCACAAGTGAATATACCATTACCGTTGCAAACTACGAAGAGACTGCGGATCTGTCTGGAGCATCAAAGACAGCAGCGTGGGCAGATTATGAGGTTGAAAGACCAGAGGAAGTGGGCGGCTCCAAGACGGAATCTAATTAACTAACATTTTTTAAAAGGCATATCATTCCTTTTCATGTGGGAATGGTATGCCCGTTTTTTGTGCAGCTAATTAGGCTATGATATTGTCTTGCGGATTACAGCAAAAGAATTGACGAATCGCTTTTCGCACTATATAATATACTATAAGAATAGGTACAGAAAATTGTACACAATAAGCCGGAAGGAGATGAATCATATGTTAGCAGTTAATTATACAAATTTGAGAGATAACATGAAACGCTACATGGATCAGGTCACAGATGAGTATGAAACCATGATTGTTACGAGAAAGAATAATAAAAATGTTGTCATCCTGTCAGAAGAAACCTACAATAATCTCATGGAAAATGTGTACGTAATGGGAAACAAGGCGAATTATGACTGGTTAATGGAGTCTAAGGCACAGTTGGAAAATGGACATTGTGCTGCACATGAGCTTATTGAGGTGGAGGATGAATAAAGTTTTTACAGAAAATGGTTGGGCGGATTATACATTTTGGGAGACGGAAGATCGAAAAACGTTAAAGAAGATTAATAAGTTGATAGAAGATATTTGCCGAAATGGAAATGAAGGAATCGGAAAGCCTGAAGCGCTGAGTGGAAATCTCGCTGGGTATTGGAGCAGACGCATTAACGATAAGGATAGGCTGATTTATAAAATTGATGAAAATAATGTTTATATATTGGCTTGTCGATATCATTATAGTGATAAGTGAAAAAAATGTCTGGAAAACAGGAGTGCATCTGGATATGATTTTATAAAATTGACCGCTTTCGATATTCGCCGGGTGATATTCCAGTTACCCGGCGAAATGCTTTTCGGAATGCATCACAGGTTTGATAGAATCAGAAAAGAAGGAGGAAAATATTGATACAAATGAAACTACATTTATTGAAAGGCAGAAAAAAAGGAGGATATGTCACTTTTGGCGGCGTATGGGAAAAAGGAGAAGCGCAGGGTGCATTTTCGTTAAAAGATAACGACGGAACGCTCATACCGATGCAGTCTCGCGCGCTGGCATATTGGCCAGATGGCAGTATTAAGTGGAGTGGTCATGTGGCAGATTCAGATTGTATGAGTGAGACAGTGTGTCTGGAGCCGATATCCAAAGAGAATGACACAAAAGCATCGGATTCAATGAAATTCGAGGAAACAAGGGATTCGATTACTGTTCATGAAACACAAAAAGGCTGGGATGTGGACACAGGACGTATGACATTGACCATTTTAAAGGCTTCACAGAAAGATCTGACGGCTGATCTTGCAGAAAATATTTGCATAGATGGAAACTGTCTGGTGCAGAAAGTGTATCCGGTATTTCAGGTGGAACACAGAAGTCTGGAAGATAGAAATTTGGAGCACAAAAATTTAGAACGCAGCGAAAAATCAGATAACGAAATCGCAGACGATTGCACAACAGAGAGAAGCATAAACCGAACGTACACAGAAGTCATAGAGTCCCATGGAATGCTGGAATCTACTGTGATGGAAACAAGTGGACCGTTACAGGTTGTGTTCCTTTTCCGTGGAATGCATATGACAGGAGAAAAGCCAGGAATGCCGTTTGTGATTCGACTCTACCTTGGAGCAGGAAGCCGAGAAATGAAAATTGTCCACACATTTCTTTTTGACGGAAATGAGGAAAAGGATTATTTAAAGGGCATGGGCATTCGTTTTGAGACAACGCTTGGCGGAGCGCCAATTAACCATCATATCCAGTATGCGGCGGAAAACAGAGTCTTTCATGAGGCAGCAGTAATGCTTAACAGCAGCCACCCGAGACTGCCAGAATTTTTTAAGAGTCAGATGAATGGCGAGATGATTGATCCGAAATTGGATGAAAAAATAGATGAGGTTTCTGAAAATATGCCTGTTTGGAACCGTTATCGGTTGATTCAGGATAGTGCCTATCATTTTGAAATCAGAAAGCAGACAAAACATGAATGCTGCGAAATCAAATGTAAGCAGGGCGGCAGATCGAAGGGTGCCATGTCGGTATCGGGAGAAAACGGCTGTCTGACGGTAGGCATTCGTGATTTCTGGCAGAAATATCCGGGCGAGCTGGAGGCACAAGGGCTGGGAAAGGAAAACGGAGCTGTTACAGCATGGTTTTACTCGCCGGCCTGCGAAGCATATGATTTCCGTCATTATGATACAAGAAGCTATCCTCGTACCGGCTATGAAGGATTTGAGGATGTGGGAGCAAGTGCGTTTGGAATCGGTGTCACAAGTGAGTGTACCATTCAATTAGAAGAGAAAATTATGCCAGAAAAAGAGCTTCTTTCTTTTGCAGAACGAGTGCAAAATCCTTGTGTGTACCTTGGAACACCAGAGTATTATCATAAGAAGAAAGCCTTCGGATATTGGAGCCTTCCGCATTTTGATAATGAGCAGGAAAAGCTTCTAGAAGAACAACTCGCAAATGCATTTGCCTTCTACAAGCAGGAGGTAGAAAATCGGGATTGGTACGGACTATTTGATTACGGCGATGTGATGCACAGTTATGACAGCGTGCGGCATACATGGCGATATGATGTAGGTGGATTTGCATGGCAGAATACGGAGTTAGTAGATACATATTGGCTGTGGCTGTATTTTCTGCGCACTGGCAGAGAGGATGTATTCACCATGGCAGAGGCCATGAGCAGACATTGTTCTGAGGTGGATACCTATCATTTTGGACCGCTTAAGGGATTAGGTTCCAGACATAATGTGCGCCATTGGGGATGCTCTTGCAAAGAGCCGCGCATTGGTATGGCAGGTCATAATCGCTTTCTTTATTACCTGACAGTGGATGATCGTATGGGAGATGTTATGGAGAATGTGAAGGACGCCGATCTTGCAATGTCTAAAAATAAGCATAATCTGTTGACCTTGCCAGATGGACGAGTAGTACCTGGTGTGCGAAGCGGCCCAGATTGGTCCTCTTATGTATCAAACTGGATGACCCATTATGAGCGAACTTTGGACGATTTTTATCGAAAACGCATTGAAACTGGCATTGCAGATATTGCGGCTACACCATATGGATTTGCATCTGGTCCAGATTATCTCTACGATGTCAAAGACGGTCACTTAATTTATAACGGTGAAATTGAAAATACGCCGAACCAACATTTACAGATCTGCATGGGCGGTCCTCAGATTTGGCTGGAGGTGGCCGATCTGTTAGAGGATGATACCTTAAAGAATCTGTTGGCTGATCTGGGAGAATTTTATTATTTAAGTCCAGAAGAAAAGAGTAAGATTACAGAAGGAAAGATTGTTAAACGACCATTTTCATGGCAATTTATGGCAACAGGAGTTTCTGCGTTTGCAGCGTATTGGAAAAAAGACAAGGCGCTTGCCAAAAAGACATGGGATATTTTGTTTGATGAGCTGAAGAAAAATGCAGGAACAGAAGGCATAACGCCAATGTACTATGCAGGAGGAACCGAGCACGATAACTGCCAGGAAATTTCATGGATCAGCACGAACACGATTTCACAGTGGTGTTTGAATGTGATTATGGGACTGGAGTTTATTCGCGAGTTTTTATCATAAAAAAATAAAATTTAAAAGTATCTAAATTTAATGCAATTTACAATCACACACGCGGGCGGTATAATCGAGTCAAAGAAAACAGAAAGGCATGGTTATTGCAATATGGAACTTAGCGAAAAATCAAAAAAAGTTGAATGTGCAGAACATGCAAAGAGCAATGCATTCTCTGAAACGATTCGCCCGCGTGTGATTGTTATTACGGACATCAGCAGTATGCAGCCGGGCATTCTCGAACCCGATGACACGCAGTCGATGATCCGCTTTTTATTGTATGCAAATGAAGTGGACATTGAAGGTCTGATCGCGTGATTATCAGGCAGACTTTGCAAAGCGTCTGCAATGGTGTGTAAAATAAGAAAGGCAGGACTGCGTTATGAAATATCAAAACCCTATTATCCGAGGCTTTCATCCAGACCCAAGCATCTGCCGAGTAGGCAGTGATTATTATCTAGTAACAAGTACATTTGAATATTTTCCGGGAATTGCCCTGTTTCACAGCCGCGATCTGGTAAACTGGAAACAGATTGGAAACTGCATTACCAGACCAGGACAGCTTGATTATGCCAAATTTAAGGATTCCGGCGGTGTATGGGCACCGACAATTCGTTGCTATAAGGGGCGTTTTTATGTGACTGCCGCGATTGATGGCATGGGCAATATGATCATGCACACTGATGACATAAATGGTGAATGGTCAGCCCCGGTATGGACTGATTTTGGGGGTATTGACCCGTCAATCTGCTTTGATGGGGATGAAGCATATTATTGCACAAATGATTTTACTAATGGTCATGAAGCAATTGTGCTGGCAAAGATCGACCCAGATACCGGCGTACGTAAGGAAGAACGCCGTGAAATCTGGAATGGTACAGGCGGCGGTTGGTTGGAAAGCCCGCATGTCTACCACATTGGAGACTATTATTATATCCTTGCGGCAGAGGGCGGAACAAATTATACACATATGGAGACTGCAGCGCGCAGTAAAAATATTTATGGTCCATATGAAAACTGCCCATACAATCCAGTTTTGACAAACAGAAATGATACAACAAAGCAGATTCAGTGTGCAGGTCATGCCGATCTGATAGACGATGAAAATGGAAACTGGTGGATGGTTCATTTGGGAACACGTTCCGTATTGAAAAGCAAGACACCGCTAGGAAGAGAGACATTTTTGACACCAGTTGAGTGGAAAAAGGGTTGGCCAGTTGCAGTTAATAGACGTGCAAAGCTGGAAAACGAGTTAGATAGAATTGTGTGTAGAACTAAGGAAGAAAATGCACAAAATAAAAATGCATATGGTCAAATTGAAACGGAAAGGAACATTCATATAGGAAACAGTTTCAACTTTAAGCCAAACTTTTCTATTTCCTCATGGGAACCACAATGGCTCTGGCTTCGTGAACCTGATATCACCTTATATGAGCGAAAATCAAACGCACTTATTCTTCATCCGTCTGCTTTTGATTTTAAAGCACCAGCACAGCCATGCTTTGTGGGCATCTGTCAACCAGATATTGACTGCCATTTTCAGACTACATTCACTTTTGAACCAAAAGATGGCGAAGAGGGCGGAATGCTTCTTTATTTAAGCTCAAACTTTTACTATCGAATTTGCAAGAGAAAGCAAAAGGGAAAGACACAGCTTGCCGTAATTCGCAAATTAGATGATGTAGAAGTCACCGATTATGTAAAAGAGTTGGAAAGTACAGAATCTCCAATTACAATTTATATCAATGCATCTGCAGCTGGCTATCATATTACTTGGAAAACAGAAGATGAAGCACTTGAAGATGCTGGAACCTATTCTTTGCGTTTTTTGTGCACTGAGATTGAGAATCGCTGCTTTACTGGAACAATAATAGGTATATATGCAGCAGATCATACAATCATACAACGAAAGACAAGCGAACAAGATAAAAAACAAAATTTACAATATGATATCAAAAAACAAGAAACATTGAAAACACAAAGGAGCAGCAGTTCAATGACAATTACAAATTTTGAGGCATCTGTCTGCTAGACGTCACTTGACTATGCAAAGGCATCATGCGAGACTGCAGATGGTACTGGAATAATTTGAATTTATACAGGCACAAAAATACCGACCTCTTTGTTGTTAGATGGTTCACCTAACAACAAAGAGGTCGGTATAAACTTTACGGGTTAAGCCAGAACCTTCTCGATGTAAGCCTTGATTTCTGGGCACTTGCAGCTGTCAAAGAATAACTCCTTGAACTTTGCACCGCTTACAGTTGCCTTTAAGAAATCCTGATCAATATTCTTTAAGATGGTCATCATATCAGTATGAGTGATCTTCTTTACACCGTCAAGGATCTTCTTATTGCGCTGCTCCGGAACAACTCTTTCCGGTGGATATCCGCCGCCTGGCTCAGTGCAGAACAGTTTCTCGAAGCAGTACTGTAAATTAAGCTCAGCGCCCCAGCCAAAGCCCTTTGCAAATGGGAATGCAGCAGCATTTCCAGCATTGATCTGGGAGAACATGTAAGCGTCAGACGGATCAACAACATGTCCACAAAGAACGCCTGGGAAGGAGTTGCATGCAAGCATAGCGCCCTCACCTGTACCACATCCTGTGATAACAAAATCAGCAGCACCGCTGTTTAAAAGAATAGCGGTCAGAAGACCAACCTGTACATAAGTCAGCTGAGCCTCATCATCAGCAGCATACATGCCGTAATTTACAACCTCGTGACCCATTGGTGTAACAACTTCCTTTAAAACAGACTCAATCATGCTATTCTTTGCAGCCTGGCTGTTTTCATTGATTAATGCAATTTTCATTTTTTTGTAACCTTTCCTATGCCGTTTTGCCAAGGATAGTTCGTCACGGCACAATTTTGTTAAAACTATCTAATAAGATAATAGGTGAGAAAAGTGATTTTGTCAACTTGAAACAGAGAAATGGTTAAAAAACCTTGTTGAAAAGAAAAAACAACAAAAATAAGAAAATATATTTAAAAATATAAACAAAATAAAAAACTGAAATCATGAGAAATAGTTTAAAAAATTAATAAAAATATAACGACCTACAAAATAAAGTAAAATTATCTGAAAATTTATTAAAAAGTCTTTCTTTACAAAATGAATAAGATGCTGTATAGTAGGCACAAACAAAGAAAGAAAAAGCCAGAGAGGGCACGGACTGCAAAGACGCAGAACACCTCTCTGGCTTTCTTTGAAAAAAACAGGAGGACCAACATGGAACAGACTAGCAAAACACCTTGGGGAACTACAGAAGGTCTGTATGATCCCAGTTTTGAACATGACAACTGTGGTATTGGTGCAATTGTCAATATTAAAGGAACAAAAACGCATCAGACAGTAGAGGATGCATTAAAGATTGTTGAAAATCTTGAGCATCGTGCTGGTAAGGACGCAGAGGGAAAAACAGGAGATGGTGTAGGTATTTTGCTTCAGATTTCTCATCCGTTTTTCTCAGGTGTCTGTAAAGAACTTGGATACGACATCGGTGATGAGAGAGATTATGGTATTGGAATGTTTTTCCTGCCTCAGAACGAGACTGACCGCCGTATGTCGATGAAGATGTTCGAGATTATTGCAAAGAAGGAAGGCGTAACGGTACTTGGCTGGAGAATGGTTCCGGTCACATCGGGTATCTTAGGCTCAAAGGCACTCGACTGTATGCCATGCATCATGCAGTGCTTCTTAAAGCGCCCGTCACGTGTGGCAAAGGGTCTTGCATTTGACCGCAAGCTCTATGTCATCCGACGTATCTTCGAGCAGTCAAATGATAATACCTATGTTGTTTCGCTTTCAAGCAGAACTATCGTTTACAAAGGAATGTTCCTTGTTGGACAGCTTCGCAATTTCTACAACGATTTACAGGATGAAGCTTATGTTTCTGCAATCGCGCTGGTTCACTCCCGTTTCTCTACAAACACAAACCCAAGCTGGCAGCGTGCTCATCCGAACCGCTACATGGTACATAACGGTGAGATCAATACTATCCGCGGCAATGTGGATAAGATGTTAGCCCGTGAGGAAAAAATGGAGTCAGAAGAACTTAAAAACGAAATTTCAAAAGTTCTTCCTGTTGTCGATGATTCAGGCTCAGATTCCGCAATGATGGATAATGTATTGGAATTTTTAATTATGAGCGGCATGCCAATGGCGCTTGCTGTCATGATTCTAATTCCAGAGCCATGGATCAATGATAAGTCCATGTCACAGAAGAAGAAGGATTTCTATCAATATTATGCAACTATGATGGAGCCATGGGATGGACCGGCTGCCATCGTATTCTCCGATGGTGATCAGCTTGGCGCTGTATTAGACAGAAATGGTCTTCGTCCGAGCCGCTACATCATTACATCTGATGACCGTATGATCTTAACATCTGAGATGGGTACACTTGACATTGATCCGTCAATCATCGTAAAGAAAGAGCGTCTTCGCCCAGGCCGTATGCTGTTAGTAGACACAGTGAAGGGACGCGTGATTGATGATGAAGAGCTTAAGGGTTATTATGCAGCACGCCAGCCATATGGTGAGTGGCTTGATTCCAATATGGTTCAACTGCGCGATTTAAAGATTCCGAATGTGCGCGTACCAGAGTTTACAAGAGAAGAGATGCTTCGCTTAATGAAGAATTTTGGCTATACATTTGAGCAGCTTCGAAGCATCGTTTTGCCGATGGCAAAGACAGGAACAGAGCCGACAGCTGCAATGGGTCATGATACTCCATTAGCTGTGCTTTCAAAGCAGCATCAGCCGCTGTTTTCATACTTTAAGCAGCGTTTCGCACAGGTTACAAACCCGCCGATTGACTCCATCCGTGAGGAGATCGTCACTTCAACTAATCTGTATATTGGATGCGCAGGAAACATCTTAAAGGATACACCTGAAAACTGCAAGATTCTTCGTATCAATGATCCGATCTTAACAGACACTGATTTGCTTAAGATTCGCAACATGAACATCGAAGGCTTCAAGGTAGCGACAGTTCCGATTACTTATTATCGCAGTACTTCCTTAAATAAGGCAATTGATCGCCTATTCATTGATGTTGACCGCGCTCACCACAACGGAGCGAACATTATTATTCTTTCCGACCGTGGCGTAGATGAGAATAGAATTGCAATTCCGTCTCTTTTAGCAGTCTCTGCGCTTAACCATCATCTTGTTGTTACAAAGCAGCGTACCTCTATGTCTGTTATCTTAGAGACAGGAGAGCCAAGAGAAGTTCATCATTTTGCAACACTTCTTGGATTTGGTGCAAGTGCAGTCAATCCGTATCTGGCACATGAGGGAATCAAGTATCTTGTTTCCAGCCATATGCTTGACAAGGATCCTTATGCAGCAATCGACGATTACAACAAAGCTGTTTTAAATGGTATTGTAAAGATTGCAGCAAAGATGGGTATTTCCACTATTCAGTCATATATCAGCTCCAAGATTTTTGAGGCAATTGGTCTTGATAAGGATCTGGTAGACAAATATTTCCCAGGAACAGTTTCTCGTATCGAGGGCATCAGCTTAAAGGATATTGAGGATGATATTGAGAGCTGGCATGCAACAGCATTTGATCCGCTTGGACTTGGCGTGGATCTGACACTTGACAGCGTTGGTGCTCATAAGGAAAGAAGCGGTAAGGAGGAGCATTTGTATAATCCGCTTACTATTCATATGCTGCAGGAAGCAACAAGAACAGGAAATTATGAACTGTTTAAAAAGTACTCAGAGAGTCTTCGTGATGATGGAAATCCGATGAGTCTTAGAAGTCTTATGGAATTTAAATTTCCTGAGGACGGAGGCATTCCGATTGAGGAGGTTGAGGGTGTTGACAGCATCGTAAGACGTTTCAAGACAGGTGCTATGTCCTATGGTTCTATCTCTCAGGAGGCACATGAGACACTTGCAATCGCAATGAATACTCTTCATGGAAAGAGCAACAGCGGTGAAGGCGGTGAGGCGTTAGAGCGTCTTACAATCGGCAAGGACGGACTGAATCGTTCATCAGCAATCAAGCAGGTTGCTTCAGGCCGTTTTGGCGTTACAAGTCGCTATCTGACGAGCGCAAAGGAAATTCAGATTAAAATGGCACAGGGCGCAAAGCCTGGCGAGGGTGGTCATCTGCCGGCAGGAAAGGTGTATCCGTGGATTGCAAAGACAAGACATTCAACACCTGGAGTTGCACTTATTTCTCCGCCGCCGCATCATGATATTTATTCAATCGAGGATTTGGCACAGCTGATCTATGATTTAAAGAATGCAAATGATCAGGCACGAATTTCAGTAAAGCTTGTATCCGAGGCAGGTGTTGGAACTGTTGCAGCAGGTGTGGCAAAGGCAGGTGCACAGGTTATTCTTGTATCCGGCTATGACGGAGGAACAGGAGCCGCACCGAGAAACTCAATCCATGATGCCGGTCTTCCTTGGGAGCTTGGTGTAGCAGAAACACATCAGTCCTTAATAATGAATGGTCTTCGTGACCGTGTTATCTTAGAGACAGATGGAAAGCTTATGAATGGTCATGATGTAGTAGTTGCTGCTCTTCTCGGTGCAGAAGAGTATGGCTTTGCAACAGCACCACTTGTTACAATGGGCTGTGTCATGATGCGTGTCTGCAACCTTGATACCTGTCCTGTTGGTGTGGCTACACAAAATCCAGAGTTAAGAAAGAACTTCCGTGGAAAGCCAGAGTATGTAATCAACTTTATGCGTTTCGTTGCTCAGGAAATGCGTGAATATATGGCAAAACTTGGTGTGCGCACTGTTGATGAGCTTATTGGCCGTACCGATCTTTTATACCAGAGAAAGGATTTTGCAAATAAGAGAGCAAATGAGGTCGATCTGCACCGCATCCTTGATAATCCGTACAGTGATGCATCAGTAGCAGGCTATTATCATAAGAATGTATATGATTTTGAGCTAGAAAAAACACTTGATAAGAGTGTACTTATTAAAAAGCTTATGCCGTCTGTAAAGAGCAGCCATGCAAAAGCAATTAATATTCATGTAGGCAATGTAAATCGTGCATTTGGTACGCAGCTTGGTGCTGAGATAACAAGACTTCATCCAGACGGACTGCCAGAGGATACAATTACTGTTCATGCACAGGGAAGCGGCGGACAAAGCTTTGGTGCATTTATACCTAAGGGTCTTACAATGACACTTGAAGGAGACAGCAATGACTACTTTGGCAAAGGACTTTCAGGTGGAAAGCTTGTCGTATTCCCACCAAAGAAGGCAGCATTCAAGCCAGATGAAAACATTATTATTGGAAATGTTGCGCTTTATGGTGCGACAAGCGGAAAGGCATTTATCGAAGGTGTGGCAGGTGAGCGTTTTGCTGTAAGAAACTCTGGTGCAATTGCTGTTGTTGAAGGTGTGGGTGATCATGGCTGTGAATATATGACAGGCGGCCGCGTTGCCATCCTTGGACCGACGGGAAAGAACTTTGCAGCTGGTATGAGCGGCGGTATTGCTTATGTGCTTGATGAGCACAATGATCTCTACACAAGACTGAATAAGTCACTGATCAGTATTGAGGAGCTTACAAATAAATACGATGTACAGGAATTAAAGGAGATGATCACAGAGCATGCAAAGACAACAGGCTCTGCAAAAGGAAAGTATATCCTGGAACACTTCTCCGAGTATCTGCCGAAGTTTAAGAAGATTATCCCGAATGATTATAAGCGTATGCTTAATGCCATCGTTCTGATGGAGGAGAAGGGCTTAAGCAGCGAGCAGGCACAGATCGAGGCATTCTATGCAAATGCCGGAAGAAAATAAAGGAGGAGAAGACAATGGGAAAGCCAACAGGATTTATGGAATATGCCAGAGAAGATGCCCCGGCTTCTTCACCAAAGGCAAGAATCCAAAACTATAATGAATTTCACGAGGAGCTGTCTGAGACTGAGAGAAAACAGCAGGCAGCCAGATGTATGGACTGCGGTGTGCCGTTTTGTCAGTATGGAAAAATGATTTCTGGTATGGCAAGCGGCTGCCCGCTTAACAATCTAATTCCAGAGTGGAATGATCTTTTATATACTGGAAATATGGTACAGGCATTTAATCGCCTGACAAAGACAAATTGCTTCCCGGAGTTTACGGGAAGAGTTTGTCCGGCACTATGCGAGGCAGCCTGCACATGTAACTTAAATGGAAAGCCAGTTACAACAAAGGCGAACGAGCTGTCCATCATTGAGAATGCATATGAAAGCGGATATCTGGCGCCAAATCCGCCAAAGACACGCACAGGAAAGCGCGTTGCAGTTGTAGGCTCTGGTCCATCTGGTCTGTCAGCTGCCTACTGGTTAAATAAGAGAGGCCATGAAGTTACTGTGTATGAGCGTTCAGATCGTCCAGGCGGCCTTTTGATGTACGGAATCCCGAATATGAAGCTGGAAAAGCGTTTTGTAAAGCGCCGCGTGGAGCTTATGAAGGCAGAAGGCATTCATTTTCTGACTGGTGTGAATGTAGGAAAGGATATAAGTGCAGAGGATCTTAAATCACAATACGACAGCGTGATTTTAGCGTGTGGTGCATCAAATCCAAGAGATATTCAGGCAGAGGGAAGAGATGCAGAGGGTATTTATTTTGCAGTTGATTATCTGTCACGCACGACAAAGAGTTTGCTTGATTCTAATCTTGCAGATGGAAATTATATCTCTGCAAAGGATAAGCATGTCGTTGTCATCGGCGGCGGTGATACTGGAAATGATTGCGTAGGAACTGCAATTCGTCAGGGCTGTGCATCTGTTACACAGTTAGAGATGATGCCGCAGCCGCCGCTCACACGTGCCGCAAATAATCCGTGGCCAGAGTGGCCAAGAGTCTGCAAGACAGATTATGGTCAGGAAGAAGCAATTGCCGTATTTGGTTCAGATCCTCGTATCTACAAGACAACCGTAAAGGAGTTTGTAAAGGATGCAGACGGAAAGCTTTGCGGACTGATTTGCGTGAAACTCGAATCAAAAAAGGATGAAGCAACAGGACGCATGATGATGGTGCCTGTAGAGGGCAGTGAATTTGCACTCGAAGCCGAGCTTGTACTTATCGCAGCAGGCTTCCTTGGCTGCCAGAGCTATGTGTCTGACGCATTTGGCGTAGAGCTGACACCAAGAACAAATGTAAAAACAGCGCCAGATTCATATGAAACTTCTGAGCCTGGCGTATTCACAGCAGGTGATATGCACTGTGGACAATCGCTTGTTGTGTGGGCGATCCGCGAAGGCAGAGAAGCAGCGAGGGCAGTCGACGAAAGCTTAATGGGATATACGAATCTCGAGTAAAGTGCATGCGTCTCATCACCATTTACGTAATAATGACAACTATATAGCTCTTGTATTAAGGGTAGACCTAATTAAGGTCTGCCCTTATTGTATTATTTTTTGCCTTCCACTTGTAATTGTTTTTCATATGCGATACAATAAATGATATTGAGTGTAAATTATTCATTTAAGTAGAAAACAGCAAAAAAACGGAGGAATAATGCATGTCAAAAGTAATTATGATTCAAGGCACGATGTCAAATGCAGGAAAAAGTCTGCTTGCGGCAGGACTTTGCCGTATTTTTAAGCAGGATGGCTATCGGGTGGCACCGTTTAAGTCACAAAACATGGCATTAAACTCTTTTATTACAAAGGATGGCTTTGAGATGGGACGTGCTCAGGTAGTTCAGGCAAGAGCAGCAGGGATAGAGCCATCCGTTTATATGAATCCAATTTTATTAAAGCCAGTAAGTGACATGGGGTCACAGGTGATTGTAAATGGAAAGCCAGTCTCTAATATGCCGGCACGAAAATATTTTGCCTACAAAAAGCAACTGATTCCTGATATTATTCATGCTTTTAAGAAGTTAGAGGAACAGGCAGATATCATCGTAATCGAGGGTGCAGGAAGTCCGGCTGAGATTAATTTAAAGGCAGATGATATAGTCAACATGGGTTTAGCAAAGCTTGTAGGTGCACCTGTGCTTTTAGCTGGTGATATCGACAGAGGCGGAGTGTTTGCTCAGCTTCTTGGTACTCTTATGCTTCTTGAGCCAGATGAAAAAGAGCTGGTAAAGGGTCTTATCATCAATAAATTCAGAGGAGATAAGACAATTTTAGATCCAGGAATTGTGATGCTTGAAGAGCGTGGTCATGTGCCGGTAGCAGGCGTCATTCCATATATGAAGGTGGCAATCGAAGAGGAGGACAGCCTAAGTGAAAAGCTAGAGCAAAGCCAAAAGGGACTGATTGATCTTGCAGTAATTCGTCTTCCGCGAATGTCAAATTATACCGATTTTGATGTGTTTGAGCAGCTTTCGGGAGTAAGCGTGCGCTACGTACATAATGTAAGAGAGCTAGAAACACCAGACTGCATTTTCCTTCCAGGAAGCAAAAATACAGTCGGTGATCTTTTGTGGATGCGTCAAAGCGGAATAGAGGCAGCAGTTAAAAAGCTGTCTGCAACAACACCGATCGTTGGCATTTGTGGTGGCTTTCAGATGCTGGGCGAGTCGATTGCTGATCCATTTGGCATCGAGCAGGGAATGGATGCGCCGGGAATGGGACTTCTTCCGATTCAGACGACTCTCACAAAAGAAAAGACGAGATTACAGGTGACAGGAACAATTGATCATTTGAGTGGAGTCTGGTCCTGCTTAAATGGCAGTCCATATGAGGGCTATGAGATTCATATGGGAAAGTCAACAGCCGTCAATGCTGCAAGCTCAAAAGAGAAAAAAGTAGGTCAGTCCCAAAAGCAGCCATCTAGTGATCTTCCAACTGTGGTATGCAGCGAGAATGGTATGGTGTGCGGCAGCTATGTCCATGGTCTGTTTGATGAAGGCGATCTTGCATGGAAGCTTGTAAAGATGCTTGCAGACAAAAAGAATGTGACATTAGAGGCATTGCAGAGTGGCTTTGATTATAAAAAGTTTCAGGAGTCACAATATGATTTATTGGCAGACACCATTCGCCAGCATATGGACATGGATTTTGTATACAGCATTTTACGGGAAGCAAAAATTTAACTTGTGCTGAAAGAAAGGATTAAAGTCGTCTATATATGGAAGCAATTCAGTTTTTAAGAGAAAAATATAAAATTACACCGCCGGATCAATCAATGTATGATGCAGTAAAAGCAAACTGGGATGGAGTGGCAAAGCCGCTTGACGGGCTAGGCTGGTTCGAGCATGTTACATCACAGATTGGTGCTATAGAGGATAGCACCAATGTATGTATTTCTAAGAGGGCAGTTATTGTGATGTGTGCTGATAATGGTATTGTTAAGGAAGGCATCAGTCAGTCAGGGCAGGAAGTTACGCTTGCCGTTGCACAGTCAATGGGAAGGCATGAATCGAGCGTTTGCCGTATGGCATCAGCATCACATACAGATGTTATTCCAGTAGATATTGGAATAGCAGCTTCATGTAAAATAGATGGTGTGTTAGATGAAAAAATTGCCTGTGGTACGCGAAACTTTGCAAAAGAGCCTGCCATGACAGAAAAAGAGACATTAGATGCGATTGATACAGGCGTGTGCCTTGTAAAGCAGTGTAAGGAAAATGGCTATCAGATACTCGCAACAGGAGAGATGGGTATAGGAAATACGACAACAAGCAGTGCAGTGACAGCGGCACTTCTTCATAGGTTAGCCAGTGAGACGGCAGGAAGAGGAGCTGGATTAAACGACAAGGGACTAAGCAGAAAAAAACAGGTCATTCAAGAGGCAATTGACAGATACGATCTATATAAGGCAGATGCATTTACTGTTCTTCAGACTGTTGGCGGCTTTGATATTGCAGGTTTGACAGGAGTTTTTATAGGAGGTGCAATGTATCATGTGCCTATTGTTTTGGACGGTCTAATAAGCGGTGCAGCAGCACTTCTTGCAAAGCGTATTATTCCTGGTACAGAGCATTTTATGATAGCATCTCATCTGGGAAAAGAGCCGGCGGCAAAGGCAATTTTAAAAGAAATAGGGATCAAGTCAGTCATCCATGGAGATCTGGCGCTTGGCGAAGGAACAGGTGCAGTTATGGTATTTTCGCTTCTTGATCTTGCAATGTCAGTATATAATGGTCGTACAGATTTTTCACGTCTGGAGATGGCACCATATGAACGTCTTAGTTAAAAAGGAAAGGCAAATAAAATGATTTATCTTGTAACAGGCGGAAGCGGCAGCGGAAAATCAGCCTATGCAGAGTCATTGCTGTCTGGGTTTGAAAATATCAGAAGCCGCTATTATATTGCCACGATGCAGGTATATGGAGAAGAAGGCAAAAAAAGGGTAGAGCGCCATAGAAGGCTGCGTGCAGGAAAAGGGTTTATTACATCAGAGCAGACGGTGCAGATTGAACAGGCATTGAAAAAATTTAAAGACAGTGATAAGATGTCATATGCAGCACTTGTTGAATGTGTGTCTAATCTTACTGCCAATGAAATGTTCGACGAAAATGGACAGCGAAGCGAGGACGAAGTTGTAAGGCGTGTTGTGTCTGGATTAAAAGTGTTGTCACAGTCAGTGCGTGAGCTTGTCATTGTGACAAACAATGTGTTTGACGATGGAATCACATATGATGAATCTACAATGGCTTATATACGTGCACTGGCGCGCATAAATATTGAACTTGCTGCGTGGGCAGATGAGGTCACAGAAGTTGTGGCGGGCTGCCCTGTCATATGGAAAAAGTAAGATGATCATAAAAATAGAGTAATTAACAGAGGATTATAAAAATGAATCTATGTAAAAAAATCGGAAAATCAATTGCAATTGCTTTTTCTATGTATTCCAAAATTCCTATGGTGCAGTTTGAGTGGAAGGAAGAAGATATGCGCTATTCAATGTGTTTCTTTCCTCTTGTTGGAATTGTAATAGGACTGTTATCATGGTGCTGGTGGCTTTTTTGCCAGCAATTTGGCATTGGAAAAATGTGTTTTGCATTTGTTGGCCTGGCAATCATTCTTTTGGTGACAGGCGGTATTCATATGGATGGCTATATGGATACGATGGATGCGCTTCATTCTTATGGAAGCCGCGAGAAAAAGCTGGAAATCTTAAAGGATTCTCATATTGGTGCATTTGCCGTGATTATGACTGTTCTTTATGTGCTGATAGCAGCAGGTGCATATTCTGAGATTAAAAATTACTCAGTTATGGCATCATTTTGCGGTTCATATTTTTTGTCACGTATTTTTAGTGCAATTGCAGTTGTCTCGTTTCCGTGTGCAAAAAAAGAAGGAACGCTTTATATGTTTGCAGATGCGGCACAGGAGAAAATAGTAAAGAGAAGCCTGTATGCAGAGTTAGTGATTTGCGTATTATGGCAAATTTTGATGGATCCAAAGGCAGGTATTATGCAGCTTATATGTGCTTTGGCAGTGTTTGGCTATTACTATTATAAGAGCAAAAAGGAATTTGGCGGCATCACAGGTGATCTCGCCGGATATTTTGTAACGCTGTGTGAGGGTGCGCTGATGGTTATGGCGGCAATTGCCTGCTTATAAGAAAGGACATTTTCATGGAACTATATATAGGCGGTTTCGCACAAGGAAAGCTTGAATATGTGAAGCGTAGATACAACGAAAATCAAAAGACAGAGAAGCTTTTTGTAAAGGTGATTGACTGCGCAGATTCACATTATAAAAAAATGCTTTTAGAAACAGAATGTGATGTATTAATTTTAAATCATCTTCATCTGTGGGTTAGGGATTTATTAGATGAGGGTATGGAGGAAGAGAAAATACAGACGACAATTCTTTCTTGGATTAAGAGTAATCCTGATGCAATTGTAATTTGTGATGAACTTGGAAACGGTATTGTGCCGATAAAAAAGCAAGAGCGCATCTGGCGTGAGCAGACAGGGCGGCTTATGATAGAGCTTGCAAAGCAGGCAGAAAGGGTGGAACGTATATTATGTGGACTAGGACAGCGGCTGAAATGACAATCACACTTTATATTATCCGCCATGGGGCCACGAAGTCCAACAAGCGTCACGCCTATCTTGGAAATACAAACGAGCCATTATCAAATGAAGGAGGAGAGCAGATTATTTTTTATAATAAAGCTGGAAGATATCCAAAAGAAAAAGATAATCTTCTTATTTTCTCAAGTCCAATGCTTCGATGCCTTCAGACAAAGGATATTTTGTATCCGGATACAAGAGCTATTTTACTTCCAGAATGGAAGGAAATTGACTTTGGACGCTTTGAAGGAAAAAATTATCAGGATTTAAATGGAGATCCTGATTATCAGCGCTGGATAGATAGCGGCGGTGTGACTGCATTTCCTGGTGGAGAAAGCCGTGATGAATTTGTGAAAAGATCAATGGCAGGACTTGAATGGTGTATAGAATGTATGGAAGATTATAAACAAAAAAGTGCAGTTTGTATTGTTCACGGCGGCACGATCATGGCTATAATGAGCAGTCTTACAGGCGGTGATTATTATGACTATCAGGTAAAAAATGGTCAGGGCTATGAAATTGAGTTGTCGATAAAAAACAACAATGTGCAGTTAGAAAAACTGACACCAATTGCAATGGAAGAGGCAGAGGAAAAAGACAAATGACAATAACATTACATATGCTGGCATTTGTCAGCGGTTTTTTGCTGGACTGTTTGTTTGGTGATCCATACTGGATGCCGCATCCTGTGCGGTTTATGGGGAATCTTATTAGTTTTCTTGATAAAAAGCTTATGGGAGAAAAGCATAAGGGTGAAGAAAAAAAGGCCGATGCCCCAAATGGTGCAGGCGTAAAAGATGATGCAACAATACGAAGTGAGCGCAGAAAAGGAATACTTCTTGTAATCTGTGTGTTGGCAGCGACAGCTATTGTCGCAGGAATCATCTTTTTGGGAGCTTACGCAATTCACCCAATTGCTGGTTTTGTAGTCGAAGCAATTATGACATATCAGATTTTAGCGGCAAGATGTCTGCAAAAAGAGAGCACAAAGGTATACACCGCATTGAAAAAAAATGATCTTTTAGGTGCACGATATGCTGTTTCTATGATTGTAGGACGAGATACAAATGTCTTAGATGAGGCAGGTGTGGCGCGTGCTGCAGTAGAGACAGTGGCAGAGAGTACATCTGATGGTGTGATTGCGCCTATGCTTTACACGGCACTTGGCGGCCCGGTGCTTGGCATGATTTATAAAGCAGTCAATACGATGGATTCAATGGTAGGCTATAAAAGCAGCCGTTATCTGTATTTTGGCCGTGCAGCAGCAAAATTAGATGATGTCATCAATTGGGTTCCGGCAAGAATCAGTGCACTTCTTTTAATTGCAGGAAGCGCTTTTCTTAGTGTGACTAGGATTTTCAGCAAAGAAAAAGCAGTATATAATACTAAAGATGCATGGCATATCTGGAGAAGAGATGCAAAAAAGCATGCGAGTCCAAATGCCGGACATACAGAAGCTGCATGCGCAGGTGTACTTGGCATTCGTCTGGCAGGTGACACCATTTATGGCAGTAAAGTCATTAAAAAGCCATATATCGGTGATGATAAAAGGGCAGTTTTGCCAGAGGATATCTGCCGGTGCAATTATCTGATGTATGCGGCTGCAGTTCTTGGAGAGGTAATCTGCGTAATATTGATGATATTGCTAAATTTCATAGGATAACAATCTGGTATCAAAGGGGGCAAAAATGGACAAGCATACAGAAAAAAGCGTACACGGCGGAGATGTATATCGTAATCAGGTAGAGCTTGATTTTTCAGTAAACATAAATCCATTTGGCATGCCAGATGGTGTTAAAAAGGCACTTGGCGATGCTATTTTTTTATGCACTCAATATCCAGATGAAAAAGTTTCAAAGCTTAGTGAAGCAATGGCGAAAAAGCTTGATGTGCCGCAGGAATGTATTCTATTTGGAAATGGTGCATCAGAGCTTTTTGTGGCGATTATCCATGCAAGAAAGCCAAAGACTGTACTTGTGCTTGCACCGTCCTTTTCAGGCTATGAGCACTCAGCAGCATGTGAGGACTGTCAGGTGTGCTATTATTATCTGAAAAAAGAAGATAATTTTGAACTGACAGAGTATTTTGTGCAGGAATTGATAAGACAGATAAAAGCGCACGAAGCGCCAGATTTGATTTTTCTTGCAAATCCAAATAATCCAACAGGAGTATGTATTTCATTTGATATTATCTCACAGATTGTTTTTCTTTGCTGTGAACATAGAATTACATTGGTGATTGACGAATGTTTTATTGAATTTACGAAGCGTCAAAATGAAAGCCTTATAAAAACTGCGATTCATTCACAGTATTTGATTGTTGTGCGTGCATTTACAAAGATATACGGGATACCGGGTGTGCGCCTAGGCTATCTGGCGGCATCTGAAAAAATGGTAGAATGTTTGAAAAGACAGCTCCCGGAGTGGAATGTATCGCTCTTAGCACAGTATGCGGGAGCAGCGGCACTACAGGAAGATGAGTTTGTACAGAAAACATCAGAATATGTAGAAAAACAGAGGGAATACCTTACAGAAAAGCTTCGTTTACTCGGTCTTACTGTGTGGCAGGGAGAGGCAGATTATTTGCTTTTTTATTCAGAGAAGAATCTATATGAAATGCTGCTAAAGAAAAAAATGCTGATTCGGGACTGCAGTAATTATAAAGGACTTGAATCAGGGTATTATCGCATTGCAGTAAAAAAACAAGAGGAAAATGATCGTTTAATAGCTGCATTAGAAGAAGTACTGTCAGACGAGAATATAAAATAAAACACCGCTATTGTCGGGGAAAACAGGGAGGAAATAAAAAATGGGAATAACGGCGAAAGGAAAGAAAAATGCAGGTTTGCTGACAGAAGGTTCAATAGCAAAGGGAATTTTATCATTTGCTATTCCATTATTTTTAGGCCAGCTATTGCAGCAGTTTTACAATGTGGCAGATGCATGGGTTGTAGGAAATTTTGCAGATAACGATTCATTTGCAGCAGTCAGCTCAGCAGGAAATCTAACCTTTTTAATTATTGGATTTTTCAATGGAATTGCCATTGGAGGCGGCGTTGTTATTTCAAAATATTTTGGTGCACGTGATGAAAAAAGCGTGGAAGTTGCCATTCATACAAACTTTTTATTTGGACTTATCGCATCAGCCCTTTCTACAATTGTAGGACTTATTTTGATTCCAGTTTTGCTTCGTCTGATGCAGACACCAGAGAATGTGCTTCCGGCATCACTATTGTATCTGCGTGTATATTTCGCAGGCGTATCAACTATTATCATGTATAATATTGGTATGTCAATCATGAGAGCGCTTGGTGACAGCCTTCATCCGCTGTATTATCTGTTTATTTCATCTGTAATCAATGTAGTGCTTGATTTATTATTTGTTGCTGTGTTCCACTGGGGTGTAGGCGGCGCAGCAGCGGCAACAATCATTGCGCAGGGTGTAAGTGCAGTAATGTGCATTTATCGTATGTGTAAAATGGAGGGAGTTGCACGTCTTGATTTTAAAAAGCTTCACTATAATGGTCCTATGATGAATGAGGTAATAACACAGGGTCTTCCGACAGGTATTCAAAATTCTGTTATCAGTATTGGAAATATCGTTATTCAGAAAAATATCAATTCATTCGGCTCATTTGCAATGGCCGGTGTTGGTGCATATAGTAAGCTTGAGGGATTTGCATTTCTCCCAATTACCTGTATGTCTATGGCACTTCCTACATTTATCAGCCAAAATCTTGGCGCGAAGGAGTATAACCGTGCAAAGAAGGGTGCTGTATTTGGAATTATCACGGGCGTCGCTGTGGCAGAGTTGATTGGAATTGGCTTCTATATTGGAATTGAGCCGCTTCTTCGTTTCTTTGTAGATGAGGAACAATCCGTTTCATATGGAGAAATGCATGCGCATGTGACAACGCTGTTTTTCTGCCTGCTTGCTTTCTCACATTGTGCAGCAGGTGTTCTTCGAGGCTGTGGAAAATCAATCATTCCTATGGCAGCAATGCTCGCCTTCTGGTGTGGACTTAGAATCGTCTATGTGACAACAGCACTGGAGTTTATACCAAAATTTACAATGATCAGCTGGGCTTACCCGCTGACCTGGAGCTGCAGCAGCATTGTATTTTTACTGTTTTTAATTTTCTCAGATTGGACGCATGCATTTGAAAAAAAGGCGGCAAAGAGCAAAGTAATTAAATAAAAAAAGCACAGGTACAAGGCATCTGCCTTGTACCTGTGTTTTTTATTTGATGTCTTTGATATCGTAAGGAGTGCTTTGGTAAACATAGAAATTTAGCCAATTAGAATATAAGAGCTGTCCTGTAGAGCGCCAGGTGACAACTGGTGCCTTTGTCGGATCATCATCTGGAAAATAGTTGATTGGAAGATCAACGCTTGTAAGACCTTTTTCCATGTCACGATTATACTCAAGTGCAAGAGTATTGGCATCATATTCGGCATGACAGGTGACAAAGAACTGTCTGCTGTCTTTTGTCTTAGCAATGGCAAGACTGCCTTCTTTTGTAAGAGCCATTATCTCAAGCTCTGGTACGGCTGCTACATCAGAAACATTCACATCTGTTGCGCGGGAATGAGGTGCAAGAAATTCATCATTAAAACCGCGAAATAACGGTGATGTCTTCTTTAAAATCTGATGTGGAAAGATGCCAAACAGTTTCTTGTCAAGATCAAATTTTTTAATGCCGTAGTGATAGTAGAGTCCGGCATAAGCTCCCCAACACAGATGGAATGTACAGTGAACGTGTGTCTTTGTCCATTCCATGATTTTGCAGACCTCATCCCAGTAGGCAGTTTCTTCATATGGCACATAGTCAAGCGGTGCACCAGTGATAATCATGCCGTCATAACGGCGATCATTGATCTGGTCAAAGGTGTAGTAAAACTGTTTTAAATGTTCAGGGTCTGTGTGTGTGGAAGTGTAGCTTGCTGTCTGTAAAAAGTCAACACATATCTGAAGTGGTGTGTTGGAGAGCTTACGCAGAAGCTGTGTTTCAGTAATAATTTTTGTTGGCATCAGATTCAAAATCAAAACATTAAGCGGACGTATATCCTGATGCATCGCACGGTGTTCCGTCATAACAAATATATTTTCAGCTTCCAGTATGGCATGAGCTGGAAGCGAATCGGGTATTCGAATAGGCATAACAAATTTTCTCCTCTCAAATGATTAACATCAAAATAGTAGCGCAGTTTGGAGGAAAAGTCAATGGTATGAAAGCCCTTCACCTTCGGGCTTTGCCGCAATATTGACTTATCCATGAACAGTAATCAATGGTTTCGTCGACGAACCAGTTTCGTTGCAGCTCACTGGACAAGACACAGGCAGAATGGTATAATGGCATAAAAACAGGAAGAAATACCTGAAAGAATATCGACAGAAGAAAGGAAAACAGATGGAACTAAAATGTACGCTGCAATATTCAAATCCCCATGTTATAAGGCAGATTGCGGTACCAGAAAAAATCACCCTACAGCAATTGTATAGGGTGATTTGTGTATGTGCGGATATGGATACACTTGGTGTTGACACCTTATTTTTTAAAGATGGAGTTCAATTAAAGAAAACACAACAAGTTGATGAAATTATGCTTAGTGAGTCTGTGCCTGATTCAGAAAAAATGTTGTCATGTATCGTTAAAAAAAATGATAAAGTATGCTGGGAGTGGCGTATTGAACTTGTTTCAAAAGAAAACAGACTTTCTGACGAAAAAACAGTCCAATATCCAATACTACTGCGTTTTCAGGGAACAAATATTGGAAATGGGAGAAAAGAAGTAGCAGAATTTAATCGCTATTCAAATAGCTGGTACAGCTTACAGGATTTGCAGGTTCAGAAACAGTCTGTTAATTTAAAGCTTAATTTACTTTTTAGTGAGTTTGGGGTATCGAAAGAAAATCATGCATCTGGTAAAAAAGGTATTGAACTTGATTCGTCCACACTTTTGCAGATGAAAAGTTGTTTGGACAGTTTAAAGCAAATGAGGGTAGATGAGCTAAAAGAAATTGAAAAAAATTTAGATATGAACCATCCGACCAATATTCAAAAGGAAAAAAGAGCTGAACTAATCTTGCAGGATTATATAGAAAAAACTGATGTCATGTTACATATTTTTGAACAGATTAGTTTGACTGAATTTGATGTATTTTTAAAACTGTATGCTTCAGGTGGAACGGTTTCAAGAAGTATCGAAGATTGTTTGAAATATAAAACGTTAGAGAAATACGGATTGGTTTCTATTGATGTAGATTATAGCGGTTCTATCACAGTTGATATGAGTATTGAACTTGCAATGGGAGCAGGCAAATTTATGAAAGAGCCAGAAAAAAGTTCGCTTCGAAATTTTCAGGTTGTACAGGCTGTAATTGCTGCATGCGTGAATCTATACGGATTTGCCAGTTATTGGCACTACAGTGCGTTAATTGATGCCAATTATAAAAAAATCATAGCGCAAGAGGCAAAAAAACAATATTGGGATATGTTTGCTGAACGGGCAAAAGAAGGACGATGGCGATATATGTGGTCAAGTGTCTCAAATGTATTTTTTAAACCTACAAGTGACCAGGATTGGATCATACAGCAGGTGAAAAAGAACTTTGAGGAGATTCCTTATTATATACCAGGTGGAGAGGAGATAAAATTACTGCAGTTTGATGGAATTGATTATTCTCTGCCTGGTTATAAGATGTTTTTTTCTGTGTTGGTCGATAACTGCAGGAGCTTTGAAGATGAAAATAAATTAGTCACAGAGATGATGCTGAAATGTATTAATGGTGAGAGTCCAAGGAAGGTGGTATATAATTACAGACATTGTTTTATAAAAGGAACAGCCAGTGTGAAAATTTTAGGAGATGCACTTGAAAAGCTAGAGGCAACGATCCGGCGTCCACAATATTATGGTCATACGAAGAATGAGTTTATGCGGCTTACAGGAGGAATAACAAAGTGAGTTATAATATAAAAAATGCACTTGCGGACTTCAAAAAAGAAGATTTGGCAGATGGAATGATCGATATATTGAAGGATAGCAAAAGGACATTGGAGAAAACAAAGGAAAATGGATTTTTAAAGCTAAGCTTAAAAATGCAGAGAACAAGCACTTACAATGCAGTAGTTTGGCTTGATGAGAAAAATGGTGAGCTTGTAAAGACAGCTTGCAGGTGTGGTCATTTTCAAAAACAATATTTTTGCTGTGAGCATGTGGCAGCGGTGGTGATGCAGTATATTGTAGAGATATATGGTCAAGACGTGGTTAAGCAGTCTGAGATTTTTCCTTTAATGCTTCAGAAAACAAATGTAGAAGATCCATTTATTCCGGGTATTTTAAAAAGCACCGATGAGGAAATGATGGAAATTCTAAAAGAGAACTTCTTTAAAAAGCGGGCATTGCCAGTTGAACAGAATATAAAACAGCCGCTTTCAATGCAGGCAAAATGCTGCATTGGTGAATGCAAGGATGGTCTTTTATTGGAGCTTCGTGTTGGTGAGACGAGAACGTATGTAATACGAGATCTGAATGAGTTCTTTTATAAGTGGACAGAGAAAAAAACAATTGAGTTAGGAAAATATATAAAATTTATTCCGGATAAAAATCTGTTTGACGAAAACGGGCGTAAAATTATTCAGTTTTTCTTAGAGGAATATTTAACAGAAAAGGCTTCTGGAAGGACAAATTATTCTTATTATGCTTCGGCTAGTCAGCAGGCAAGATCTGTTTCCATTTTTGGAAGCCGCATTGATTCCTTTATGGATACTATTGCTGCAAATGGCGTATATTTGCTTTCAGATGAAAAGAAAAATATTTTTTATGATGAGCAGTTCTATAGTCCTAAGATCAAAGTTGCAAAACTTACATATGGAGCGACTGTGAGGGCTGAGCGATATCATATTTTATGTGAGAGTCTTGAGTATAGCTATGTCTTGTCAGGTGATACCATATATCGTATGAAAAAAACAGAGATGGCTGTACAGAAGATTCTTGAACTGTGCCAGAGTAAGAAAGAGCTTTTTATATCAGATAAGGATCTGCCAGCAGTCACAAGAGATGTGTTATCAAATCTTAAAGACGCGGCAGTAATCACCTATACTGGCATGGATCCTGATAAATATCTGCCTCCAAAGCCGACAATTGCTTTGTACCTCGATTCTCCGCAGGAAAATATGATTACATGTGATGTGGCAGCCATTTATGGTGAGAAAAAGTATCATGTTTATGGAAAGGAGCGTTACAGCCAAAAGCGAAACTTCACAGAGGAGCATAGATTAGCAGAGATAATCCAGATGTACTTTAATGCGTTCGATCAGGAAAAGAGCCTTCTAGTCTATTCTGGTGATGAGGGAGATATTTTCACATTTCTTTCTCAGGTGATTCCAAAGCTGCAAAAATATGGCGATATTTATGTGACAGATTCAATGAAGAAGCTTCGAGTTGTTCCGTCAGCCAGTTTTCAGGTTGGAGTTTCAGTATCAGGCGGCCTTCTTGAGATGTCTATGGCATCAAATCAGTTTAACAAGGAAGAGCTTGCTGAAATTTTCTCATCGTATGACAGAAAAAAGAAATACCATCGATTGAAAAATGGCGCATTTATCACCTTTAATAAAGAACAAAAGCAGGTAATGTCTGCTCTATTAGATGTGATGAAAAATTATGCCGATAAAAAAAATCCTGATACGATCAAGATGCCGCTTTTTAGGGCACTTTATCTTGATGAACTGCTTGCAGAAAAAGAGTCAGTTGAACTTAAGAAAAATCGTGAATATCGAAAGCTAATTGGAAAGATGAGAAGCTATGAAAACGGTGATTATGAAGTACCGCAGTCACTTGAAGCAGTACTTCGAGAATATCAGCGAGATGGCTTTTATTGGATTAAGACATTAAAAGAAAATGGCTTTGGCGGTATTTTAGCAGATGATATGGGTCTTGGAAAGACTCTTCAGATATTGGCATTTCTTTTATCAGAAAAGGAACAGGGAAAAGTGGGAGACGAGCTTCGCACATTAATAGTTGCTCCAGCCTCACTTGTTTATAACTGGAAAAAGGAAGTCGAGCGCTTTACACCGCAGCTGTCAGTATGCGTGATGGCAGGAACTGCACATGAGAGAAAGGAGCTTATTAAAAATCAGACAAGCAATGTAGATGTGTGGATTACATCATATGATCTGTTAAAACGCGATATCGAGCTGTATCAGGATATTGTATTTGCAAATGAGATTATTGATGAGGCACAGTATATTAAGAATCAGACAACACACGCAGCAAAATCAGTGCGTCTTGTAAACAGCAGTTTTCGCATGGCACTTACAGGTACACCGATGGAAAACCGCCTAAGTGAGCTTTGGAGTATCTTTGACTATCTGATGCCTGGATTTTTGTATGGATACACGCGTTTTAGAAGTGAAATAGAGACGCTAATTGTTTCTGACAAGGATGAAGATGCGATGACGCGTCTTCGCGCTATGATACATCCATTTATCCTTCGCCGACTGAAAAAGGATGTATTAAAGGAGCTTCCGGAAAAACAGGAGGAGATCGTCACAGTTGCACTTTCAGGTGAACAAAAAAAGCTTTATCAGGCACATTCACAGAGATTGAAAATGTTTCTTGAGGATCAAAATGATGAGGATTTTGCACAGAATAAGCTTCAGATTCTTGCTGAGCTGACAAAGCTTCGTCAGCTTTGCTGCGGACCAGAGCTTCTTTTGGAAAATTATAAGGGTGAAAATGCAAAGCTTGAAACATGTATTGAACTTATTACACAGGCTATTGCCGGAGGTCATAAGATTCTGCTATTCTCTCAATTTACGTCCATGCTGGATCTTATTGGCGAGGAATTAAAAAAAGCAAAAATAGATTATTATCGCATTGATGGAAGCGTAAAAAAAGAGGCGCGCATGGAGATGGTGGAGCAATTCCAAAATCCACAAAATCAAGTATCAGTGTTTTGCATTTCATTAAAAGCTGGAGGTACTGGACTAAATATGACTGCAGCAGATATTGTAATTCATTATGATCCATGGTGGAATAAGGCAGCTCAGAATCAGGCGACTGATCGTGCACATCGAATTGGACAAAAACATGCAATTAATGTCTATCAGCTGATAGCAGAGGAAACAATTGAGCAAAAAATTTGTGAACTTCAGCAGGTAAAAGAAGATCTAGCTGAGGAGGTTCTTTCTGGCGAGGGTATCAGCAGCACTCAGTTTAATAAAGACGAAATTATGAATTTGTTAGAAAAATAAACCGTTTATTCAAACAAAAAGGATAGGAAAATACATTTTTTAGCAGTTGTGCTACATTGACAGGCCTACTTTTTGTATGAATTTACGTACATTGTGAAAAAGGCTTGCACAACATCACCTTTTTTGTTATGATAATAATAAGTATGGAGTCGAAAGACCGGTCAGAATAGGGGGAAGAACGATGGATATCCGATGCAAAAAATGCCTGCTTCGAGAAATGGCAAATGAAGATATGTATCACAGGATACAGCGAACGATTGACGCGATTCCTCCTAAACTTCGGTGCTCAAAAGGGGAGTACGATGCACGTCTTGAATTATGCAAGGAGTGCGAAAAGTTGATTGGTGGTATGTGCCGTGTGTGTGGTTGCTTTGTAGAAGTAAGAGCTGCCAAAAAAAGCGAACATTGTCCGGGAATACCGCGCCGTTGGGATGGGCTGCAACTTTAGGCTTAATATCGGCAAATTTTTGTCACAACTTGCTGCCCTGCAGCAGAAACGGAGGAAATTATAATAATGAAAGAAACAGTGATGCAGTTTGGTGAAGGTGGATTTTTACGCGGTTTTGTTGATTACTTCTTCAAGAAGCTGAATGATGCCGGGGTGTATGAAGGAAAGGTTGTTGTAATTCAGCCAATCGATAAGGGTATGGTAAATATGCTTAACGATCAGAATTGTGAATATAATCTGTACTTAAGAGGACTTCAGAACGGTAAGGAAGTTATCGAGCATACTCATGTTGATGTTATCTCAAGAGGTATCAATCCATATGAGGATTTTGATGCATACATGGCATTGGCAGAGAACCCAGATCTTCGTGTAATCGTATCTAACACCACTGAGGCTGGTATTGAGTATCTTGGAACTGAGAAGTTAGATGACAAGCCGGCTAAGTCATATCCTGCAAAGCTGACCCAGTTCTTATACAAGAGATTCCAGACAGGCTTAAAGGGATTCATTCTTCTTCCATGTGAGCTGATCGATCACAATGCAGACACCTTAAAGGAGTGTGTATTAAAGTATGCAGATCTGTGGGAGTTAGGAGATGAGTTTAAAAACTGGCTGTTGTCCGAAAACGATTTCTGCAACACCTTAGTTGACCGTATCGTTACTGGTTATCCAAGAACAGAGGCTGCTGATATCTGCAAGGAGTTAGGCTACACCGATAACCTGATTGATACTGCTGAGATCTTCCATCTGTGGGTAATTCAGGGTCATCACGAGGACGAGCTGCCATTCAACAAGGCTGGCTACAACATCGTATGGACTGATGACGTTGCACCATATAAGAAGAGAAAGGTTCGTATCTTAAACGGCGGACATACATCTATGGTACTTGGCGCTTACCTGTATGGCCTTGAGACAGTAGGAGAGTGCTTAAAGGATGAGACAGTAAGCAGCTACTTAAAGCACTGCATCTTCGATGAGATCGTTCCGACTCTTGGAAACACTCAGACCGATATCGATTTCGGAAAGGCTGTTTTAGAGCGTTTCGCAAATCCGTTCATCCGTCACATGTTACTGTCTATCGCACTGAATTCTGTAAGTAAGTTCCAGGTTCGTGTACTTCCAACCATTCTTGAGCATAAAGAGAAGTTTGGAAATTATCCGGAAGGTCTTGTAATGTCTATGGCAGCATTGATCGCATTCTATCGTACCGATAAGGCAAACGATGGTGCAGAGATCATGGAGTTTATGAAGACTGCAAGCGTAGAGGATATCATGAAGAGAGAGGACTACTGGCATGCAGATCTGACCGAGATGATCCCGATGGTACAGAAGTACTACGATGTAATCGAGAAGGATGGCATGAAGGCAGCTTACGATTTAGTATTAAATAAATAATCACAAAGCAGCCGGACCAATTTATGGTTCGGCTGTATGCCGTAAAGCGGCGCAAAACGTCAGAATGCGAACAGAAAGGCATATAGAATTTATGAAAACTTACATTCAGATTAATCCACAGGATAATGTCTGTGTTGCACTGGCTCCTATTTCAGCTGGTACACAGATAAACGCAGGCACGACCGTGACCACACTAGAGGATATCCCGCAGGGTCATAAGATTGCACTTGCTGATATCAAAGAAGGTGAAAAGGTCATCAAGTATGGTTTCCCGATTGGTGTGGCAAAGCAGGACATCAAGGCAGGTTCCTGGGTGCATGTTCATAATGTAAAGACAGGTCTTGGCGATGTGCTTGATTATGAGTATAATCCGTCAGGAAGTGAGTTAGAGCCGACAGAGCACGCACATTTTATGGGATATCGCCGTGAGGATGGACGTGTTGGTGTAAGAAATGAGATCTGGATTATTCCTACAGTTGGCTGTGTAAACTCCATTGCATCTGCACTGGAGAAGCAGGCAAAAAGTCTGGCAGTTGGAACAGTAGAGGATATAGTTGCATTCCCGCATCCTTATGGCTGCTCTCAGATGGGCGGCGATCAGGAGAACACCAGAAAAGCACTTGCAGATTTAATTCATCATCCAAACGCCGGCGGTGTGCTTGTACTTGGCCTTGGCTGTGAGAACAGCAATATTCCGGTTCTGATGGATTACATTGGTGAGTACGATAAGAATCGCGTGAAGTTTTTACAGTGTCAGGATGTTGAGGATGAGCAGGCAGCAGCAATGGAGCTGTTAAAGGAGTTAGCAGATTATGCAGGCACCTTCAAACGTGAGCCAATTGATGCTTCTGAACTGATTATTGGTATGAAGTGCGGAGGCTCTGATGGTCTTTCAGGTATCACAGCAAACCCGACTGTCGGCGCATTTTCAGATCTTTTGATCTCAAAGGGCGGCACCACGATTCTGACAGAGGTTCCGGAAATGTTTGGAGCAGAGACACTTCTTATGAACCGCTGTGCAAATGAGGAGCTGTTTAATAAGACAGTTGATCTGATCAACAACTTTAAGAACTACTTCACAAGCCATAACCAGACCATTTATGAGAATCCGTCTCCTGGAAATAAGAAGGGCGGAATCTCCACACTTGAGGATAAGTCTTTAGGCTGTACACAAAAGTCTGGAAGCGCACTTGTAAAGGGTGTATTAGAGTATACAGAGCCAGTTCACACAAAGGGACTTAATTTATTAAGTGCACCGGGCAATGATCTTGTTGCGGCAACTGCACTGGCACTTTCAGGTGCTCATATCGTTTTATTCACAACAGGAAGAGGAACTCCATTTGCATCCCCAGTTCCGACAGTAAAGATTTCTAGTAACTCCAAGCTTGCAGGTCATAAGGATAACTGGATTGACTTTAATGCAGGACGTCTTGTAGAGGATATGCCGATGGAAATGCTTTCTAAGGAGCTGTTTGAGTATGTGCTCGCAGTTGCTTCTGGAAAGAAGGTTAAGGCTGAGGAAGCTGGCTTCCACGATATGGCAATCTTCAAGCAGGGTGTAACGTTGTGATACTAGGGTCGAAAAGTCACAAGCTGATCGGGCTTGCACGAAGAAGTTTGTGACCTTGAGACCCGTAAAAACATGAGGATGCAGCGATTTTCGAAGAAAATCAGCGAATCCGAATGTTTTTAGAATTGCGAGAGTTGTGAAACAACGGAGCAATTCGTAAGTATCATAATTTTTAAAACTAAGAAAGGATAGGATATTATTATGAAAACATTTATGGGGAAAAATTTCCTTCTGACAACTGATACAGCAAAAGAGCTGTTCCATGATTACGCAGAAAATATGCCGATCATCGACTATCACTGCCATATTAACCCGAAGGAAATCTATGAGGACCGCAAGTTTGAGAACATCACTCAGGTATGGCTTGGCGGCGATCACTACAAGTGGCGTCAGATGCGTTCTAACGGTATCGACGAGAAGTACATCACAGGAGATGCAACTGACAGAGAGAAGTTCCAGAAGTGGGCAGAGACTCTTGAAAAGGCAATCGGAAACCCGCTGTATCATTGGAGTCACTTAGAGCTGCAGAGATACTTCGATTATCACGGTGTATTAAATGGTGATACTGCAGAAGAAGTATGGAATATCTGTAACGCAAAGCTTGCTGAGGATTCTATGACTGTTAGAAATATCATCCGTAAGTCTAATGTAAAGGTAATCTGCACCACTGATGATCCGATTGACAGCCTTGAGTGGCATAAGAAGATCGCTGCAGATGAGACTGTAGATTTCAAGGTATATCCGGCATGGAGACCAGATAAGGCAATGAACATTGAGAAGCCAGATTTCTTAGAGTATGTACAGAAGTTAGCTTGTGTATCTGGAATCAAGGTAGACAGTGTAAAGAGCTTGTTAGCAGCAATTGACAACCGTATGGAATTTTTTGATTCCATGAAGTGCTGCGTATCTGACCATGGTTTAAATTATGTTGTATATCAGCCGGCAAGCGAGGAAGCAGTTGAGGCAATCTTCCAGAAGAAGGTTAACGGTGAAAAGTTGACTCAGCTTGAAATTGACCAGTATAAGACAGCATTTATGATTCATGTAGGAAGAGAGTATCATCGCCGTGGATGGGTAATGCAGATGCATTATGGCTGCAAGCGCGACAACAATACCTTCCGCTATAACCAGTTGGGACCAGATACAGGATACGATTCCATCAATAATGATGCAACAGCAGCTCAGTTAGCTGATTTCTTAAATGCACTCAGCACTACAAACGAGCTGCCAAAGACAATTCTGTATTCCTTAAATCCAGCTGACAACGAGATCATCGGTACCATTATGGGCTGCTTCCAGGACAGCGAGGCAGTAGGCAAGATCCAGCACGGTTCTGCATGGTGGTTCAATGATAATAAGTCAGGTATGATCAACCAGATGGTAAGCCTTGGAAACCTTGGTCTGCTTGGAAACTTTGTTGGTATGCTGACTGACTCCAGAAGCTTCTTATCCTACACAAGACACGAGTATTTCCGCCGTATCCTGTGTGAGTTAGTAGGAGGCTGGGTAGAGAACGGCGAGTATCCATACGATAAGAAGGCATTAAAGAACATTATCGAGGGTATCAGCTACAACAATGCAAAGGCATATTTTAACTTCAAGGATTGATTTTGAAGTAAATAGTTACCTGAGTTTTTGTAAAATACGATGTCAGGGTCAGCTAGTTGTGATCCTGACATTAGTTTAATTTTAGTATGGAGGTGCATAGTATCCTTTATGGATAGTCACAGTATGACCCTGGTGGTCGCTTTAATATTATTAATGATGGGTTCTGCCTTTTTCTCTGCAACAGAGACGGCCTTTTCCTCGCTGAATAAGCCGAGATTAAAAAATATGGCAGCAGAAGGCAACAAAAAAGCAAAGCTTGCATACAAGCTTGCAGAGAATTATGATGAATTGATTTCAAGTACACTTGTAGGAAATAACGTTGTAAACATTGCAGCAACAACAATTGGAACACTTCTCTTTGTAGGATGGCTCGGATCAAATGGAGCTACTGTATCAACTATTTTTATGACAGTGATTACTTTAGTTTTTGGTGAAATCACGCCAAAGAGTCTGGCAAAGGAATGTCCAGAAAAATTTGCAATAACTGTTGCTCCAATTATCAATATTCTAATTACTGTTTTAAAGCCGGTGAATTTCCTTCTGATCAAGTTAAAGAGCAGTGTAGGAAAGCTTTTAAAAGTCAGCGGCACAACGAATGGAATCACCGAGAATGAGCTTCTTACAATAGTAGATGAGGCTGAGCAGGTCGGTGGACTTGACAGTAATGAGAGTGAGCTGATTCACAACGTGATCGAGTTCAATGATCTTCAGGCAGGAGACATCATTACACCGCGTGTTGATGTTACAGCAGTTGATATCACAACGCCAAACGAAGAAATTGCAGATGTGTTCAAGACATCTGGCTATTCCAGAATCCCTGTATACAAAGATACGATTGATGATATTATTGGTATCTTGTACGAGAAAGATTTCCATAACTATGTGGCAGGAACTACAAAGTCAATCGAAACGATCATGAAGCCGGCTGAGTTCATTCCGCCTACAGTCAAGATCTCCGAGCTTTTAAAGAAGTTCCAGCAGACAAAGCTTCATATCGCTGTTGTTGTGGATGAGTTTGGCGGTACAGAGGGTATTGTTACCATGGAAAATATCTTAGAGGAGCTTGTAGGTGATATCTGGGATGAGCATGATGAGGTAGAGGCTGGCATCAAAAAGTTAGATGATGGAAGCTTCATCGTTCCAGAGGACATGGATTTAGACGATTTCTTTGAGCAGTTTTCCATCAACACCGAGACAGAAGCTTCTACTATCAACGGATGGATTACCGAGCAGATTGGAAAGATTCCGGAAGTAGGCGATTCATTTGATTTTGAAAATCCTGTTTCAGAGGAAGAAGATTCCGAAAAGGACAAAGAAAATCAAAACAATAAGCCGCAGAAGCTTCATATTGAAGTGACACAAACCGAGGGACAGAAAGCAGAAGAGATTCATGTGGTGCTCCTCCATAATGATGAGAGTGAAGAAAGTAAAGAAAAAGCATAATCATCTTAAAAAAGCATAAGTAGAATCGACAGATCTTCCATAGCAGGAGGGTCTGTTGATTTTTTATTTAAATTGAACTGTGAATCAAATGACAGCAAGCTCAAAGTGTGCTATGATAGAATTATCATAAAGATTCAATATAATAATGAAAATTCATTGAGCAGCGTGCTGGCGATCGCTTATCTTTGTGCAATGCAGTATTATTTTAAGCCAATTCGGGAATTGCCGACTGGCAGAGACTTTGCTGATTTTGTTTTCATTCCAAACCCAGAATATCAAAATGAGTACCCGGCACTAATAGTTGAATTAAAATGGAACCGCAATGCACAGACAGCTATGCAGCAGATAAAAGATAGAAACTATCCGGCATCCATTTTAAGTTACACAGGTGATATTTTATTAGTTGCGATAAATTACGATAAGAGCAGTAAAGAGCATCAGTGCCAGATAGAGCAGTATCAAAAAGAGTAAGGATCTAAGAAAGAACATAAAAGGAGCCTGCGGTTTTGCAAATGGGTGTCCAGTGAGCTGTAACGAAATTGGTCCGGCGACGAAACCATTGCACCTAAGGGCTTTCGTAAACTTTAAGGGCAGAAACAAATTTTTTAGTTTAAACCCTGCAAAAAAGTAGCTTTTGCATGAATCCTGTGGTAAAATAGTCATATGATGGTGGCGATTTGAACAAAAACTACACGATATTTTAAAGGAGGATGTGCGAATGACTCAAAAAGAACAGAAAAATCAAATCAAAAATCTGCTGGCATGTGCAGAGCGTTTGTTATGCTGTATGACAGAAGTACAGCAGGATATGGACGAAGCAGCAAAGTCAATTAAACAGCAAAAATTACTTTCAGATGAAATCGCGTCAAAACTTGAGAATAAATTAAAAGAATTGCGGGAAGAGACAAAAAATTATACAGATATTTGTGGCGAGACAGGGATAAAAAATCTTATGGAATCTTCTATGTCAGAGGCAAAGCATGTTTTAACAGAACAGCTGCAGCTGATTGAGAAAGAGGAGAGAAGGCTTGCGTATAAGCGTTTTAAGTCCCTGCAGTCGCTAGATCCAGATACAAACGAGCATATTTCGTCGTATAAGAATGATCTTAAGGAATTATTGGATGCATATGAAAAAGCACCGTCAGATGAAAAGATAGAGAAAAAATTAGATGCTTACAGTACATTCATGCAGGCACTTGATGAGACAGACAGCGCCAAAGTTATAGCATATATTCTGGAACTGTCGTCTGTATTTGATAATCAGCTGCTTGGAAAGGCATTTGTGGCAAGAACGATTAAAGAAGCATCAAATGAAAGCGATCAGACTGACATTGTAGTGGAAGAAAGTAACGAGGAGCCTGCGAAAGATAACGAAGCAGTTGAAGATGCGCAGCTTCTATCAGAGATTGCAGCAGCAAAGCAGTTTCCATTTATTCGTGATGAGGATGTGGCTTGCTATACACTTGAGATTGAAAAAGGAAAAGAAGAGAAAAAAGTTGGAACAAAGAGCTTTTTAAACGAAATTCGTGCAAAGTTTGCAACGGAAAATGGATTGGTTTTAACATGTCTTGATACGTTTGGTGTGCTTTCCATTCAGTTTCTGGCACTCGCAACGAAGAAATCCATGATCACACTCGAAATGTCATTTCGCTACTTATTTGAAAAAGGATATATCAGAATTTATAAGATTCCTGGCTTGGATTCTTTTTATTCCCTTTCAGCAAAGGCATGGAAAGCAATGCAGTCAAGAGAAGCACGCAATTATTTAAAAATAAAAGGTATTGTTTATGATAATCAGGCAAAAAATGAAATGAATCTTGATGTGGATGAGGAATCTGTCAATGCAGCATTTGCAAGGATTGCTTATCTGCGTTTGCTGAATACATTTTATGAGATTATTCAGCCAAATACTTCAATGAAGGAAGCAGTTTTTGATGAGTGTTTTGTGGCTGTATTAAAGGATACATCTTCCATAATTATGATTGGTATTTTCTGGAGCTTAAAGGGAAGTAAGGATGAAGATATTCTTCTTGAAAATATTCGAGAGAGCGTAAATTATGGCACTGATTACGTTATTGTTGCCGGACTAAACAGGGATTATGCAGTTTGCAATGCCGATTATGTAGTAAAAGAAATGACATTTGATCCAAAGTGTGTAATCTGCTACGATTTGCTAAAAAACGAATATTTTGAGTATGTGTCAAATGATCCGTTCTCTCCAAAGAAGCTGTTAGAAAAGAAGGAAAATCAATCAGAGGATCAGTTAGAAAATAAGCTGGAAAGTCAGTCAGAAGATCAGTTAGAGTGTCAGCCAGAAAGTCAATTTGAAGATCAATTACCAGATCAGTCAGCAGACTCTTCAAAAGATGAAATACAAAATGCCTGCATGATGATTGTGGAAGAAAAAACTTACTGTGCTACAGCTTATCTCGATGCTGTAAAGGATACAAATGAACAATATAAAATGCTGTATGAGCAGTTAGCTTACGCAGTCAATGATCCTAAAATGAGATGCTCCTATGATTCTCATAAAATCTTTGCAATGTATCCGCAGAATGAGGATATATTGACAAATTATCTTATGCTGTCTACCTGCCTTCGCAATTTCTTTATGAACCATATTGAATATGATTATGAAATGAAGGCATTATATGAGAACATGAAGAGTATTCCTATGACACAGGCTTATCCTGAGCTGATGAGCGCAGCATATCGCATGGTGCAGTTTAAGGGAAAATTCCATAAGGGAATTGATTGCTACGCCGATTATCGCCTAAGGGATCAGATGAAAATTGAACATCGACTGGAAAATCTGGCAGTGCGTGCAAAGGGATATTATGAAACATACGTGTTAGGTCAGCCTAAAAACCATAAAAACGTAAAGCGCTTTGTTGATACATGGAAATTAGTTTTTGCTGAGGATGGTGAGATGGCATCATATCTTCAGGCAATCATGAATGGCGAATACGAGTATGCGAGTCTGTTTCGTGTAAATTTGCTTATTAATTTTATTAGTGATGGCTGTACAGCCGAATATTCAAATCTTAACCGTGAAAAGTTAGGAAACTATATTAATGACTGTTGGGACAAATCAAAGACGAATGGCGGAACCAAATTTAAGACTAGCAATCTTATGAGCGACCTTAGAAATAACCTGACAAATGCTATGGAAAAGGTTATTGGGATTACATGTGAGTGGATTGATCTGGCATCTGGACGCAGCCGTTCTGAAAATGATGCAGGTGAAAAGCGCTACCGTGAGATAAAAAGTGATCTTAGGGCAGAATTAAAAGCTGCTGAAAAAATTGTTCAAAAGAAGGAAACAGCAGAAGATATTTATGTGCAGGCAGGAAAAGCTGTGCTAGCGCAGACAATAAAAGAGCTTCTGGCAAGATTGGATGGCAGATACAAGGAAGAGTCTCACAAATATTTTTACATAGATTTTTTAAGAGGAAGCGAGGTACTTTTAGACGAGGAATATTTCCCAGATAAGCGGGGAAATTTTGCTGATTTTGAGAAATTGTCACTTCCGGCTCGTATTTTGCGTCATTCTAAGCTTGAGCTGTTAAGTTTTGAGGAAAAGCTTGAGCATATTTTCAAGGAATATGGAGACGACTACGGAGCAGCAGAACAGATTTTAGATTATATGCAAAAAAATAGAAATGCAACAGAAGAATACAATATTCAGGCATCTAAGGAGCAGGCTGGAAAAGATGCTCAAATCCGTCTTAATAACTTTATTGAAAATCTGGAGTTGGCGCAAAGCTATGGACAGATTGAAGAGACAAAGGAAAATAAGAAAGAAAAAATTCAGAAGATCGCAAATGAGTGGTTTGCTTATGCTGATGAGACGAAAAATTATGGCTTCTTCAAACGAATCTTGGAGGAGTACGAGAAAAAACTTCACGAGGACGCAAAGGTGCGCGGAGAGGCACTTCTTCGCGAGGTGGAAGGAATCGAGAATAACGACACGTTAGATGAGTGCCGCAAAAAGCGCATTGCCGCAATAAAAAGCATGATCGAATGTCAAAACTATACAGTGGCAGAGGATCTTTTGTCAAAAATTAATAGTGAAGAGACAGATGAGGAGCGGGAAATTCGAGGCACTGATTATCTGGCAAAGTTTATTGAAGAGTATGACTATAATTATAAGGCAGTTGCTAACAGCAGCAAGAGTCTTAGTGATCTGGCAGTTGTGCGGATTCATAACAAGGACGAAAAGTGGGCAAAGCGCCTTATTGACAACTGGATGAATAACGGACAGGCTTTGGGACAGTATAAGCTGACAGCTCTTCTTGAGGCGCTTGGCTTTTTAGACGCACAGGTAAAGGAGCAGGCAAAGCTTGGAAGAATTGAAAACTATATGGTTACGATTCCTGCTGTAGTAGGAAGAAAAGCAAACTATAAGCATCCGATTGCGGCATTTGGATCGAAGGCACAGACAGAGGGCTTTCGCGTTGCCTGCCTGTTTGGAAAGTATGATGCAGACCGTCTGATTGAAGAATTAAAAAATATCGGAAACAGCAAAAATACACTAGTTCTTCTTGATTATGCGCTGTCACTTCCAGACAGAAGATTATTTGCAAAAAAAATAAAGGCGAGCTTTAGTGATAAGATCTTTGCAGTCATTGACCGCGTATTACTAATGTTCTTAGTAAACAATTACAGTGTGCAGTTTATCAATCAGATATTAATGTCTGTTATGATGCCATTTTCATATTGTCAGCCGTATGTGTGGGATTCTTCAAAGGTAATGCCTCCGGAGATATTTATCGGAAGACAGGAAGAGCTTGAAAAAATCGAATCACCTTCCGGTGTCAATATTGTTTATGGCGGACGTCAGCTTGGAAAGTCGGCACTTTTAAAAAAGGCAAAAATGGATATTGATTTTGATGAAAATAATAACCGTGCAGTTTACATTGAAATCAAGGGCATGGATTATGAACGAGCAGCTAAAAAGATTTGCTGTGAGCTGTATGATGCTGGTGTTCTAAAAGAAGAAATTGATACGACAGACTGGGATGTACTAGCAAGGGCAATCAAAAAAAGGCTGCTTGACGATAAAGAGGAACGTATTCCTTATCTGTTACTTTTGTTAGATGAGGCAGACACATTTATCGAGAGCTGTACAGAAGTAAATTTCAAACCGTTTGATGCTCTAAAAGAGATTCAAAATATTGGAATGGACCGCTTTAAGTTTGTTATTGCAGGTCTTCATAATATTGTGCGTTTTAAGCGCGATGCAGCATTGTCTAATAATAGTGTGATTACGCATTTAAGCTCAATTACGATCAGACCATTTCACACAAAGGATGCAAGACAGCTTCTTGAGGAGCCGCTTTATTGTCTGGGATTTCGTTTTCCAAAGGAGCGTCAGGCGCTGATATCACTTATTTTAGCAAGCACCAATTATTTTCCAGGATTGATTCAGCTTTATTGTGCGAATTTAATTGAAGCAATGAAAAAGGATGATTATGCCGGATATGATGAAGGGAATACACCAGCCTATGAGGTTACACAAAAGCATATTAAAAAGGTGCTCTCAGATCCAGCCTTTATGAATCAGATTCGTGAAAAGTTTGAGATCACGCTTAAGCTTGATGAAGATAACATGTACTATATCATTGCACTTTTGATGGCGTATCTGTATCACCAAAATGCAAACTCAGCAGCTGACAGTGAGGGCTTTTCGGCAGAGGATATCAAAGAGGCGGCAATTGGCGTAGGCATCAATCAGGTTGCCGTTCAGAAAACACAAGTCATTAATGGACTGATGCAGGAGCTTCTTGAGCTTAATATTTTGCGTCATACAGTAAACGAAAAGTATCTGTTCTCACGATACAGCTTCTTCCAGATGATGGGAACATCAGATGAAATTGACAGCCGTTTGCTTGAATACATGGAGAATCAATAACGGGGTGAAACAATGGATAGACTATGGTGGGGAAATATAACAAATACATCACATTTCATTGATCAGATTGTGGAAGCCGTTCAGTCAGGCAGCCATCTGTTTTTACAGCTTCCGCAGTTTGTCCCGTGGTATGAGACAATGAGCGATCTGGTCATATCGAAAATTGAAAGGCAAAACTCAGACCGTTCCCTGAAAATTATTATGGATAGCGGCAAAGATCCGGGGGAATATCTGTTTTATCAATATTGCCGTCAGGAGAAAAGGGCGCAGTATAGGCCAGGAATAGGATATGCGCAGTTTCTTGCAAAAAGCGAAGAGTTAATAATGAACCATTATATCCTCTGGGTAACGCAGGCAGATGCAGCGCAGGCGAAGAAGTGGTACACTTTTCTGGAAGGCTACAGCAAGGCTCTTGGCAAAGGGAAAAAAGGCTGTATATTTTTGATTGAAACAAGAGAAGATGTATCAATTCGTGAACGCGGAAGCATCAAAAGACTTGTTTATGAAAAAGAGATAGCACATTATGACACATATCTTTTTGCGATGCTTGCGGCATCCACGCAAAAGCAGACAGAGGGCTTTCGTCAGTATCTGGCAGAGGCTGTTTCATCTGTTGTGCCAGATGATGCAGAGCTTGCCTGCGCATGTATCAAGAGAGGGCGTATATTTTTAGAGGATCCTGTAAAAACAATTGCGTCAATAAGAAAAGAAACATTTAGAAGCGATGGAACGGCCTTTTGGCCTGACATAAGCGAAAAGCAGATTGCGGAACGGATGTGGGAAGCGCAGATCAAGGTAGTATTTCCTATTATAGAAAAGCAGCGAAGCATTATCGTGGAGCGATACAGAAAAGGAATTGAAGCACTTCTTCCAATTACTGGTGCATACGGCGAAATGTTTTTTGATGCCGAGGATGTGGAAATTGGTGTCTTGTCTCATCTGGTATCATTAGGGAGATTAGTTGTCGCTTTCGAAGATGGGAAAATGATTGCAAGGCTTAGAAATGCAAGAAATACACTGGCACATATTAAGCCTATGACACAGGCTGAAATTGATGAAATTTTGTAAATAAAAAAGCAGCGACTGGATTGATCGCTGCTTTTTTGCATTATAAGATTCGTATACGAATAATATTTTCCATTGCCTCTAACTTTTTCTCAAATTCATCACTTACAGGCGCTTCTACATCAAACATTGCATATGCATATTCGCCGCGGCTTTTTGAAACCATATCACTGATGTTAACACCAGCCTCACCAAAAAGAGAAGTCAGCTGACTGATAACATTTGGTCTGTTGTAGTGGCATACACAGATACGTGATGCCTTTTTGCGATAGCCAAGGCTGCAGGATGGGTAGTTGACAGAGTTTTCAATATTTCCATTTTCAAGATAATCCATAATCTGGTTGACAGCCATAACAGCACAGTTTTCCTCAGATTCTTCAGTTGAAGCACCAAGATGAGGAAGTACAAGAGCACCAGGCATATTTACAACAGCTGGATTCGGGAAGTCTGTAACATAGCGAGAAACCTTGCCGCTTGCAAGAGCATCAGCCATGTCAGCATCATTTACAAGAATATCTCTTGCAAAATTTAAGATCTTGACACCATCCTTCATTTGATCAAAAGCACGCTTATTCAGCATACCCTTTGTAGAGTCAAGTGCAGGAACATGGATGGTGATGTAATCACACTGATTATAGATTTCATCATTATCCTTTACGATTGTAATGTGGTGAGAGAGACGAACTGCATTCTGGATGCTTAAATAAGGATCGCAGCCAAAAACCTCCATTCCAAGCTCACTTGCAGCATTTGCAACAAGAACACCGATTGCACCAAGTCCGATTACGCCAAGCTTCTTTCCCTTAATTTCATTTCCAGCAAAAGCCTTCTTTGCCTTCTCAGCTGTCTTTGCAATATTTGGGTCATTCTTATTTTCACGTACCCAGTGACAGCCGCCTGCAATATCACGTGAAGCAAGCATGAGTCCTGCAATAACGAGTTCCTTTACACCATTTGCATTTGCACCTGGTGTATTAAAAACGACAATACCTTTTTTTGCGCAGGAATCAAGCGGAATATTATTCACACCGGCACCGGCACGTCCAATTGCAAGAAGAGAATCAGGAAGTGTCATTTCATGCATAGAAGCACTGCGAAGAAGCACAGCATCAGCATTTCCAATCGAATCAGCGATGCAGTATGTATCATCAAAACGGCTCATTCCGGCATTAGAAATTGGATTTAGGCAATAAACACTTTTCATTTCAAATTCTCCTCCTCAAACTTTTTCATAAATGCAACAAGTGCCTCTACACCTTCCTTTGGCATTGCATTATAGATACTTGCACGCATACCGCCTACAGTGCGATGACCCTTTAAGTTAACAAAACAGGCGGCCTCAGCTTCCTTTACAAATTTGGCATCAAGTTCCTTGTCGCCAGTTACAAATGGAACATTCATTAAAGAACGAGAGGACGGCTCAACTGTACCGTGAAACAGCTTGCTAGAATCAAGATAGTCATAGAGGATCTTTGCCTTTTCTACATTTCTTCTTTGCATTTCCTCAAGACCGCCCATTTTCTTAAGCCACTTGAAGACCTTGCCGCAGATATAAATACCATAGCATGGAGGTGTATTGTAAAGAGAATCAGCATCTGCATGGATCTTGTAGCGAAGCATGGTAGGTGTTCCTGGAAGAACATCATCAGTAATAAGGTCTTCACGGATGATTGCAATTACAACACCGGCAGGACCGACATTTTTCTGAACACCTCCGTAAAGCATACCATATTTAGTAACATCAACCGGCTCAGATAAGAAGCAGGAAGAGATATCAGCTACAAGTGTTTTTCCCTTTGTATTTGGAAGTGTGTGGAATTTGGTGCCGTAGATAGTGTTGTTTTCACAGATATAAACATAGTCGGCATCGTCATCGATTGGAAGATCAGAACAGTCTGGAATATAAGAAAATGTTTTGTCAGCACTAGAAGCGACAACGTTAACCTCGCCGTAGAGCTCAGCTTCTTTAGCAGCCTTCTTTGCCCACTGACCGGTTACAATATAATCAGCTTTCTTATTTTTCATCAGGTTCATTGGGATCATAGCAAACTGCTGGGATGCACCACCCTGTAAAAATAAAACCTTATAATTGTCCGGAATATTCATAAGCTCACGAAGATCAGCCTCAGCCTCTTTAATGATTGCATCGTAAACCTTAGAACGATGGCTCATCTCCATGACAGACATACCACTTCCCTGATAGTCAAGCATTTCATCTGCAGCCTCCTGCAGTACCTCCTCTGGCAGCACAGCTGGACCAGCAGAAAAATTATAAACTCTTCCCATAAAGAAACCTCCTTATCACTGCATTAGATATTATCGGGCGGTCAAAGACCGGTGAGATGCAGTGATTCACTATGGTGCTTTACCATATTAAAGTCTAATATAATACTCAATTAGAAATAAGTCAATACCTAATTTCAATAATTCTTCACAAGAGGACAAACAATGGACACAAATTTATCAAAGAGTCATCACATTTGGCGCCTAACATTACAAACGATAGCAAAACAGCAATAAGGCTGTTTGCAAAAATGAGATGCAGGAGGACAAGACTTTGATTGAAGTAACAGGTCTGGTAAAAAAATATGGAAACCATGTGGCTGTCGATCATTTAAGCTTTCGTCTGGAGCCGGGAAAGATTTATGGCTTTCTTGGTCCAAACGGAGCTGGAAAATCAACGACCATGAATATGATGACCGGATATATCGGCCCTACAGAGGGAACGATTTTAATTAATGGTCACGATATCGTGAAGGAACCAGCAGAGGCGAAGCGCTGTATAGGCTATCTGCCGGAGCTTCCGCCGCTGTATACAGATATGACAGTATGGGAATATCTTGATTTTGCAGCACAGTTAAAAAATATCCCGGCGAAAAAGCGTCAGGAGAGCATTTTAAATGCTATGAAGATGACTGGACTTGTCGATGTAGCAAAAAGACTTATCAAAAATCTTTCAAAGGGCTACCGTCAGAGAGTCGGTTTTGCACAGGCTGTGCTTGGCATGCCGGAAATCATAATCCTTGATGAGCCGACTGTAGGTCTTGACCCAATTCAGATTATTGAGATTCGTTCACTTATTAAGGAGCTTGCAAAAGAGCATACAGTTATTTTAAGCTCACATATCCTTTCCGAGATTAGTGCCGTATGCGATGAGATTTTAATTATCTCTCACGGAAGACTAGTTGCAAGTGATACAACAGAAAATCTGATGCACTACATGGATAGTGATGCTATGCTTGAAATCAGCATAAGGGCGCAAAAGGAGCAGGCAAAGAACAGCTTTGCACAGCTTCATCATGTTGTAGCAGTTTTGGAAGCCACAAAGCAGAATGAGGATGATAAGCATCTGAATTTGACCTCATTTGAGATACGTACAGATGGCGCTGATGTGCGCGAAGCTGTATTTGGTATCTGCGCAGAAAAAAATTGGCCTATTTATGAGATGAAATATTCAAAGGCAACACTTGAGGATGTCTTTATGGAGCTGACTGCCGACAATAAGGCTCATGAAGAAGAGATGGATGAGATTAAAAAATCGGCAGAGGAGGCCGTAAAGGAAGCAGAGCAGACAAAGCAGGCCAATAAGGAGGATGACAATGAAAGCAATATTTAACAGAGAATTTAAATCTTATTTCACATCCATGATTGGACCTGTATTTGTGGCCGCACTTGTGCTCGTGACAGGTATTTACTTTATGGTGTATAACATGAGCTATGGCTATCCTTACTTTGCCTACACATTAAGTGCCTCTGCCATCGTATTTGTACTGACTGTTCCGCTTTTGACAATGAGAAGCTTTTCAGAGGAGCGTCATTCAAAGACAGATCAGCTTCTTTTGACATCACCGGTATCTGTGACACAGATTGTTTTAGGAAAGTTCTTTTCAATGGCAGCAGTTGTTGCGATTCCATGTGTGATCTTTTGCCTGTGTCCATTGATCATTAAGAGCACTGGAACAGCATATTTTCTTGTTGACTATTCAACTATTCTTGTATATTTTCTGATCGGTTGCGCTTATGTTGCCATTGGAATGCTGATCTCAGCAATGACAGAGAGTGTCATCATCGCGGCAGTTGGAACGATCATTACACTGCTTTTGATCAATTTGTCAAATGGTATTTCCCAATATGTGCCAAATACAGCAATTGCCTCTTTAATAGGATGTCTGATTCTTTTAGTTCTTCTTTGCGTCATTGTCTATGTAATGACAAAGAGCAATGCAGCTACGTTTGGTCTTTTGATCGGTGGAGCAGTAGTTTTAATTATTCTTTACGTTGTAAAGCCAGCTCTTTTTGAGGGACTTATTCCAGGAATGATCGAAAACATAGCATTTGCAAAGGTAATGACAAGCTTTGTTTCTGATTATGTGTTTGATGTAAAGGGTGTTGTGGAGCTGATCTCGATTTGTGCGGCATGCATCTTCCTTACCACACAGGTAATCCAGAAGAGAAGATGGAGCTAAGATAAGCGCTAGATTGGTGTAAGAAAAAAGCCGAAAAAGCGGCAGAATGAGAGGAAAGCAGGCAGAAATGGATATCAAAAAAAAGAAAGAAAAAAAGCCGTCAGGTAAAAAGATTTCATCTGTAGTGCAGCTGAAAAACGGAAGCTTCAGCCTTGCAGTGACGGCAATTGTGCTGGCAATTATTGTAGTAGTAAATTTGATTATAGGACAGCTTCCATCAAAGTTATTAAATTGGGATTTAAGCGAAACTGGAATTTTCAGTGTTTCAGATACTTCCAAAGAATTATTAAAGGACTTAGACAAGGATGTTACTGTTGAGGTAGTGGCAGAAACGGGAAATATAGACTCTCGTATTGAAAAGTTTATCTCTATCTATGGCGATCTCTCATCTAAGTTAAAGGTTAGCTATGTAGACCCTGTTCTTCACCCTGAGATTCTTACAAAATATGGAATTTCAGCAAACTCTGTTGTTGTATCATGCGAAGAAACTGGAAAGAATCAGGTAATTTCCTTTAGCGATATAATTGTGAGTCAGCAAAATTATTATGGCTACAGCAGTGAATCAGAATTTGATGCAGAGGGTCAGCTGACAAGTGCTGTTGCAGCTGTTACCTCCGATAACGATAAAAAGATTTACATGTTAAGAGGCCATGGTGAGTCAGCAATAAGTCAAGAGCTTGGCGAGCTGCTTACTAAAAACAGCATGACAACATCAGATTTAAATCTTCTTGAGACAGCATCTGTGCCGGATGATTGTGATCTTTTGATTATCAACAATCCTACAAGTGATCTTGGAACTGATGAATATACAGAGCTTCATAACTATCTGTATCAGGGCGGAAATGTTCTTTTGCTTCGTGGTGTCACCGATAAGGAGCTTACAAACTTCGATGAGCTGATGGAAGATTATGGTATGACTATGGTAAACTCCTATATTGGAGATCGTGATCGCTATTACCAGAGAGCACAGAGTGCGTTCTATTTCTTCCCAATGATCACAAGCAATGACACAAATGTAGAAACAACAAGCAGCATCTTAGTCGGTGCAGTAGCAGGTATGACAGCATCAGAAAATACACCAGAAGATGTAACACTGACAACACTTTTAACTACAAGTAACAATGCATTTCGTGAAGGAAACAGCAATGAGGCAACACAGTTTATTCTGGCAGCATCAGCACAGAAGACAGTACCAGCAGATACAGAAAGCGAGAGCGAGTTAGAATCTGGCAGTGATACAAAAGAAACTGAAAAGACATCTGTTGAGAGCGTTTCAGAGGAAGCTTCAACTGAAAGTGTAACTGAAAATGCATCAGAGGAAGTTACGTCTGAAGCAGCATCTGAGGCAGAATCTACCGAGGAAAGTACTCTTGAGGATGTTCTGACTGACATTTCAGTTGGAAATACAGATGGCTGGCTTGAGACACCATCAGCAGATTCTAAGCTGACTGTTATCTCAGCATCCACCATGATTGATTCCAGTTTGATTGGGAACTTCACTGGAATTGAAAACTTAAATGAGTTCATTAACATCGTATCATCTTACTTCGATGATGTTCAGAACGTATCAATTCCGGCAAAGAGCCTTTCAGTTACTTACAATACTGTAACAGGAAGCAGCATTTGGGATGCATTGTTTATAATCATCATCCCAGTCTTTTCAATTGTTGCGGGATTGGTTGTATGGATCCGCAGAAGAAAGGCATAATGGTGTGAGTATATGACAAAGAATACAAAAAAACTACTTGGTTTAGTCGGTGCGCTTGCCGTCCTTGGCGGCGCATACGGCACAATAGTATTGATCAATCAGCATAATGAAGAAAAAAAAGCCGAGCAGTCAAAGGCAGAAAAAGAGGCAAACACCTTTTATTTAAGCCAGATGGAAGAGCCTGTTTCAATCAGCTACACAAACAGCTACGGAACATTCGCATTCAGCTATGACACTGAGAACGAGACTTGGAGCTATGACAGCGACGAGCACTTTCCTGTCACACAAAGTTATTTGACTTCCATTTCAAGTGATTTAAAATCATTTACTGCAGAGCGTAAGCTAGAGGAAGTACAGGATGACTTGTCAGTGTATGGTCTGGACAATCCAAGCTGCACGATCACAGCAAAGGGATCTGATGACACAGAGGTAACGATCCAGATTGGAAACCTTAACAGCTATAATTCAGACTATTATGCAAAAGTAGAAGGCTCAGATGATATTTATACAATAGCATCAAGCTATGTCTCAGATATCAGCAACGATATTTCAGCGCTGCAGGAAAAAGAAAGCTTCCCAACCATCACCAGCACATCCATCACAGATGTACAGCTGGTAAAAGACGGCACTACAATTGATATGGAAAAGGAAGTTACACAAGAACCGGCAACCGAGGAAGAGACGACCGAAAACGCATCCGAGGAAGCAGAAACGGGAAGTGAATTATCAGAAGAAGAGACAACGAAAGCTGTATCAGATTCTACAGAAGAAGAATTAACAGAAGAGGAATCAACCGTAGAAATGGTTGATGTAACACACTGGGTATTCACACAGGATAATAAGACACAGCGCGTTGACGAAAGTGACGATATTCATGATTTGTTAGTCAACATGGTAGGTCTTACCTTCAACGACTGCTCAGATTATTACGCAGACGAAGAAGAAAAAGAATCCTATGGCTTAACAGACGGTGCAACAGTTCTTACAATAACATACCAGTCAGGCGAAGAAGAAACCACCTTAAAGCTGACAATAGGAGCCACAACAGAAGACGATGCATATTACTACGTCTCCATGGACGACTCAGATCAGGTCAACACAGTCAGCAAAGAAAGTTTAGACGCGGTCTTAGATGCTATTTCTGGGTATGGGATGTAATTAGTTACAGTTCACGCGTCATGTTACGAAAGCCCTTCGGTGTAATGTTTTCGTCGCCGGACCAAACTCCGCAGGTTCCTTTTATGTTCTTTCTTATCATACATTACTTTGAAAGACCTGCTCCAAGTGTCCGGCTCGTGAAATCCATTCACCTTCGGGCTTTGCTGCAATATTGGCTTATCCGTGAACAGTAACCCGAATAAATATACACATATAAAAGAAAAAGAAAAATCATTGACGAACTTTTTATTATCCAGTAGAATAAGAATAATGCAGGAAATTAGGCAGTTGCGCATGCAGCTGCCTGATTTTGAAATTTTGTGTGCAGTTTGGCACAGCAAAAGCAGGTATTTACAAGCAGGAGGACTCGATTATGGGTATGACGATGACGCAAAAAATTCTGGCTGCAGCAGCAGGGCTGTCAGAGGTAAAGGCCGGACAGCTGATTGAGGCAGATCTGAGCCTTGTTTTAGGCAATGACATTACCTCTCCGGTAGCGATCCACGAGATGGAGCGCTTTGACAAAAAGGGAGTATTTGATAAGGACAAGATTGCACTAGTACTCGATCATTTTGTTCCGAATAAGGATATCAAGTCTGCCGAGCATTGTAAGTGTGTAAGAGAATTTGCAGGCTGCAACGAAATCACAAATTTCTTTGATGTAGGAGAGATGGGAATTGAACATGCACTTCTTCCGGAAAAAGGACTTGTAGTTGCAGGAGACGTTGTAATTGGTGCTGATTCACATACATGTACATATGGTGCGCTTGGCGCATTCTCCACTGGTGTGGGAAGTACAGATATGGCAGCAGGCATGGCAACAGGAAAGGCATGGTTTAAGGTACCGTCCGCAATCAAATTTGTGCTTACTGGAAAGCCGGCTGAGTATGTAACTGGCAAGGATGTTATCTTACATATTATTGGAATGATCGGTGTTGACGGAGCACTGTATCAGTCTATGGAATTTACAGGAGATGGTATTTCTTATCTTTCAATGGATGATCGTCTTTGTATTGCAAATATGGCAATTGAGGCAGGCGGAAAGAATGGTATCTTCCCGGTAGACGAGAAGACTATCGCCTATATGAAGGAGCATTCCACAAAGGAATATAAGGTTTACGAGGCAGACGAGGATGCTGAGTATACGGCAACATATACTATTGATCTTAGCAGCTTAAAGCCAACAGTATCCTTCCCACATCTGCCAGAGAACACTCATACTATCGATGAGGTAGGCGACATCGCAATTGATCAGGTTGTAATCGGTTCATGTACAAATGGACGTATCGAAGATCTGCGTGCAGCAGCAGAGATTTTAAAGGGCAGAAAGGTAAAGAAAGGCCTTCGCTGCATCGTAATTCCGGCAACACAGGCAATCTATCTTCAGGCAATCGAGGAAGGACTTGTTCAAACCTTCATTCAGGCAGGAGCTGTTGTCAGCACACCGACCTGTGGACCATGTCTTGGCGGATATATGGGTATTCTGGCTGCGCATG
>OGPP01000286.1_pt1 | contig 57659 bp, 45 predicted proteins | sample 1553021 | NCBI WGS metagenome assembly OGPP01 (sample SAMEA2580217, study PRJEB22360) | human gut metagenome | biome: human gut; feature: human-associated habitat; material: faeces | place: Denmark | collected 2008/2010
CCCGTAAGCGATGTCAGTCAATCAAGCCAAGCCTTGAGAAAATCAAGGTGTATGCAAGGGGATGGCTTAACTACTACGGAATTGCAAGTATGAAGAGCAACATAGATGACATCAACGGATGGCTCTATCACAGAATACGCATGTGTATATGGAAACAGTGGAAGAAACCTAGAACGAAATATAAAAATCTAGTCAAACTTGGAATCCCAGAACACTATGCGTCAACAATAGCAAACAGTCGCAGAAAGTATTGGTATATCAGCAATAACAAAGCTGTGATTTGGGCGCTGAATAAAGAAAGACTGATAAACAGTGGCTTTTATGATTTAGCCACAGCCTATCAGTCTGTGCACGTTAACTATTGAAAGCGCCGTATACCGAACGGTACGTACGGTGCTGTGAGAGGACGGCGGTTAGTCACCGCCTCCTACTCGATTTGGAATTATTTGTATTTATGGCACATTGACGAAAAACGAAAGAATAGCTATGATGGAGTAATACAAGTACCGGGAAGGTGGGGAAAATAATGGAGCAGCGCATTTTGCAATATCGAAAACAGATAGATGAATGGCTGACAGAAATGGAGCAGAACGTACAGACATTGTCACAGCACGGTGAATACGCAACGCAGGCTGTACAGAGGCAGACGCATACACAGAAAACTGACACAGAGAAAACTAACATAAAGAAAACGGATACCGAGGAACAGACCATGCAGGAAATGGTTCAGGACAAGCTTAAGGAGCATCTGGTGCAGGTGGGATTTTTTCAACATGAGCGCCTGATCCATCTGATCGTTACGGTGACCTTTGCACTGTTAGAAATGTTGGCAATTGTCTTAAGCGTAATTTCGGACAGTCTTTTCACCTTATTACTCCCCATAGTGATCCTGATTCTGCTGATCCCATACATCCGCCACTACTACATCCTGGAGAATGAAGTGCAAAAAATGTATGTGCAGTACGACCGGATGCGGAGACTGCAACAGACAGCAGCCGGGAGCAAAATCGAAAAACCAGAGAGATAACAGAAACAATACAGTGAAAATAAACAAACGAAAAAGATAAGGGCAAAGTTATGAGGACTTCGTATAGTAAAAAACATAAAGCAGGAATATCTGTTCTGTCCGGACTGACTGCGGCGCTCCTGTTACTTACTGGCTGCAGCAAGTCCGAAGAGACGGTCTATCAGATCCCGGAGGACAGAAAACTGATCGTCTATACCGCTCACAAAGCAGATGTATACGAACCGATCATCAAGGAATTTGAGGAACGTACAGGGATTTTTGTAGAGCTCAAAGCAGGAGATACTTTGGCACTTTTTGATGAATTACAACAGGATGCACCCGGTACCTTTGACGTCATGTTCGGTGGCGGTATTGAGAATTTTGAGGAGTGCAGAGACTATCTGGAACCTTATAAAGTCAGTGAAATAGATCAAATTGCGGAACAGTATCGCACGGAGGGAGATGCCTATACGCCCTTTTCTGTGCTGCCGAGTGTATTTATCTATAACAATAAACTGGTCTATCCGGTAGCGGCTCCCAGAACCTGGGAGGAATTGCAGACCGATCGCTGGAAGGGAAAGATTGCATTCGCAGATCCCACGAAATCCGGCAGTAGTTATACAGCACTCTGCACGATGCTTCAGGTATCGGATCAGGATGCGCAGAAGACGCTGGAGGATTTTACCGGTGCACTGGATGGTTACCTGTCACCCTCATCTGTGGCAGTACTGGAGGAAGTCAATGTCGGAACCAGACTGGTAGGTATTACCACAGAGGGAATGGCGAGACAAAAGATTCTGGAAGGGGCAGATATTACAGTGATCTACCCCACGGACGGCACCAGTGCCATACCGGACGCTACAGCAATCGTTAAGGGCGCAAAGCATATGGAAAATGCTAAATTATTTCTGGAATTTACCGTAAGTAGTGATGTACAGAGACTGGTGGAGGAAGTCTTTTTCCGGAGAACTGTCCGCAATGATATGGAAGAGTATGCAGCACCGGAGCAGACAAAATTTAAAACGATCGATTATGATATTCATTGGGCTTCTCAGGAAAAGGAAAAAATTCTGAACACATGGGAGACGTTACAGGGGAGAACAGATGAAAAAGTGGATTAAAAAGTCGTTTCACAGACAGTTGCTGGTCTGCTTCGGTGTAGTTGCGTTATTGCCGTTATTGCTTTTTGGGGTATCCCTGATCCAGACTATGGAGACCAAGATCAACAGCGATTATGAGAAAAAAGTAACAGAGCAGGCGGAACAGATAGATGCCGGCATATTGGAATTGTTTCAGGAGTTCGAGGCGGTAGTGGAGAATATAAATGCTAACACCCGGATCGTGGAACAGATAGGTGAAGATGACACCTGGTCGAAGAGCAAGATTTACCTGCAATTCTATCGGGAAGTGACTGATTACAGAGAATATGCCCAATTTGATCTGTATGATAAAAACGGAAAATGTATTTACACTACGGCACAGAGAAGTGCCAAGAGGGATCTGCCGGTATACTGGGGCATCCTGAAAGCAGTCGAGGATAGTAAAGAGACGCTGGTGCTGCGACGTGCAGATACTAATGACAGCAAGATTTTATTGTATGCAGCGGGTAAACTTATGGGAAAAGACGGTATACCGGAAGGTTATATTGTGATCAGCATGCGCGCAGAAAATTTTGAAAAAGTGCTTCATGATAAGGGAAATGCCAAAGCGGAGGTAGCAATCATGGACCCCTTCTGGAGAACCATTTATGATAATGGTAACCTGCAGGAAGAGCAGATCCGGGAAGAACTCATGGTTGGTCATAAGCTGCTGGGAGTATATCGTGCCGGAGAACTGCTGATCCAGCCGCTGGGAGACAGTGGATTGTATACTGCATTGTCCTGTCCCAGCGTGTTTTCAACAGAAGTATTGAACTCCATGTACAGTGTGTTGATCGTGATGCTGACCATCAGTGTCATTCTGTGTGTTCTGGTGGCTTCCCGGCTGGGTAGAAATATGACCCGTCCTATCGAACGGATGAATACGGCCATGCGTACACTGCAGGAAGGAGACCTCACTGTCAGAATCGTCTCCGATAGAGAGGACGAGCTGGGACAGATGTCCCGGAACTTTAATATTATGGCCAACGAACTGGAGCAAAGCGTGCAGGATAAGGTGGAGAAGCAGAAGGAACTTAATGCTTCCCATATTGCCATGATGCAGGCACAGCTGAATCCTCATTTCCTGTATAACACACTGGACACCATGAAATGGGTGGCGAAGGCTAACCATATCCCGGAGATCGCTATTATGGCGGCGGGACTGGCGAAGATCCTTAGGACCAGTATCTCCAAGAGACAGTTCATCTATCTGAAAGAAGAACTGGAACTGGTGAACTGTTATGTAGATATCCAGAAGATCCGTTTCAATGATAAGTTCTCGTACATCGTGGATCTGCAGGAGGGACTGGAAGAATGCGTGATTCCTAAGCTGATCATACAGCCCATCGTGGAGAACTCGGTACTGCACGGATTAAAGGAGAGTGAAGAAGGAAATATCCTTGTGCGGATCACAGAACAGGAAGCTGTCCTGTGTATTGAAGTAACTGATGACGGTTGCGGCGCTCCAGAAGAACGGATGGATGCCATCAATAACAGAAGACAGGAGCAGTTGGTGGGGCATATCGGGGTCTCTAACGTGGATACCATTATCCGGCTGACCTATGGGGAAGAATACGGCATCCATATGGAGAGTTTTACCTCAAACGCCGAAAACCCTACGGACGGACAGCGAACAGAAGAGGAAGGCGAAGTCCACGGTACGAAAGTGACATTACGACTGCCGGTAAGATACGGAGAAGCCTGAGGAACCGATACAGAACAACGGACAGAGAGGAATTTTTACCGAATAGTGGGGAAATACCGAAAACGGGAAGAAACCATGGAGGGAGTAATACGATGTACAAAGTGATCGTGATCGATGATGAGATGCTGGTGCGCAGAGGAATCGTGATGGAGACAGACTGGCAGGCACTGAACTGTGTGGTTGTGGCAGAAGCAGGGAATGGGATCGAAGGTCTGGAAGCCGTGCGGAAATATCATCCGGATCTGTTGATCTGCGATATCCGTATGCCCAAAATGGACGGCATCGAAATGCTGAAGGAACTGCGGGCAGAAGGCAATGATGTCAGTGTGATCTTTTTAACTGCTTACAGTGAATTCTCCTATGCGCAGAGCGCCCTGAAATTATTGGCAAGTGACTATCTGTTAAAGCCTTTTGGAGACGGGGAACTGGAACAGGCAGTGAACAATGCACTGGGGAAACGTAAGAGGACACAGGAAAAATTGGAAAACAGCAAGGATGAGCCGCTTCCCGAACTGGTCTTAAATAAAGGCGACAAGAGTAAATATGTTATGGCAGCCGTAGACTATATCTCCGCTCATTATGGGGATCCGGAATTGTGTGTGGCAGAGATTGCAGAGCACCTGGGGATTAGTGAAGGACATTTGAGTCATACATTCAAAAGGGAGACGGATTATACGGTGGCGGCATACATTACCAGAGTACGTATGCGTACTGCCATGAAACTGTTGAATGACTGCCGGAATAAGGTGTATGAAGTCGCAGAACAGGTAGGCTATCGTGATGTTGCACATTTTTCCAGCAGCTTTAAGAGGATTGTTGGTGTCACTCCCTCCGAATACCAGGATAGAAGCATGTAAAACCACAAAGATGCACAAAAGAAACTACGAAATAGCAGAAAAACTATACATAGTATCAGAAATATTAAAATAATAACAGTTTTGCCTTATACAAATTGCTGAATTTCCAACGTATAATAGAATCATCAGAACGGAAGTGGGAAACATCCCATTCCAAGTAAGTGGACCATAAAGGGTTATACAAACTATATGTTTCAAGGGAGGACAGCATATGAAGAAAAGAGTAGTATCGTTACTTATGATCTGTGCACTGAGTGTTGGTATGTTAGCCGGATGCGGCAACAGCGAGACACAGAACCAGGCAACTGGAAGCGCAGATAACACACAGACAGCCGGAACCGAGACGGTGGCAGAGACCAAGACCCCGGAGGTAGCCGACGACGCAAATCTTACTGCAACTCAGCAGATCATCAAACAGGCAGAAGGAATGACCATGGAGGAACTGGCACAGAAGGCCATCGAAGAATCCAACGGCAAGACCTTTTACGGTGTAGGTAATTCCAGCCGTGGTAAAGCAGCACTTCCTCTGTTCATCGAGTATCTGCAGTCTATCGATCCTTCTTACAGCATGGAATTTGACTGGCAGCAGCCTAAGAACAACAAGATCTTTGAACAGCTGACCGCTGATTCCCTGAAGCCGGAAGGAACCTTCGCAATGACCCTGATCCAGGATGGTAATCAGATCGAATCCAAGATGACACAGACCGGAATACTGGATACGTTCATTCCCAAGGAATGGGCAGAGGCTAACGGAACCACACCCGATGCGGTGGACGGTTATCTGGCATTACAGACGCTGAATAAGGTATTCGAATACAACTGTACCGGAGATAAAGTATATGACAACTGCTGGGACTTCGTAGCGGAAGGAACTCACGCATTGTTCATGGATATTGATTCCGAGGTTGTAGGTAAGAATTTCCTGTACATGCTGACCGAAGACAAATACGCAGCCATGTTAAAGGATGCTTTCAATGCATTACCCGCTGATGAGCAGACTTACTTCCAGCCCACGATTGATGAGATGGAATCCGAAGCCAATGATTTAGGCTTAGGCGCTGATGGTAAATATGCCCTGGCATGGATCAAGCTCTGGGTAGGCAGCTACAATGCCCAGACCGATGATGGACCTATCTGTAATACGCTGGTATCCGATTCCGCTACCGATCAGTGTGGACTGTTAGTATACAGTAAACTGCGCTCCGTAGAAGAATCCGCAGGTGTATCTGTGAACAATATTAAGGTTGCCGCTTATCAGGATGGTTATAAGGGAATCGGCGGATACGGTTACTGCCATTATCTGTTTGTTACCGATAATAGCCCGCTGCCTTGGACTGCATGTGCTTTCATCGCATACATGACTTGTACGGAAGACGGCTTCAGTGCATGGGGCAAAGACATGGGCGGTTATTCCGCTAACCCTGAAGTTGCAAAGGCAATCGAAGCTACCTATCAGCACAGCACCGGCGGTAATGATGAGAACGGTAATGTTGTATACGAGAGTAAAAATGACAGAGGCTTCGACTGGTGGTCTACCGATGGCGAACTGGTGCTGGAAGATCCTGAGTACTGTGCATCCGTATCCTTCACGGTAGGAAGCTGGATCGAGCTGTTACCGAAGTATACTGCTGAGTGATATATGATATAAAAGAGTGACTATTCGTCCTGTCAGAATAAGAAATCTGCTACATCATGCTTGCATGTAAGTAGCAGTTTTCTTATTCGCAGGGGTGGATGGTTTACAAGACCAAAAGCTTGTATTGGGAAGAGAGGTTAACCATGAATCAGAGTGCCACAAAAAAAACAAGCAAGATGGTGATTGTTCTGAACAAGATCAAGACGTATTTCTCCAAGCCACAAAATATCATTCTGCTTCTGTTTGGTATCGTACTTACTTTTACCACAGTGGCGCCGATTGTGGCGATCGTCGAGGATACCTTAAAGATCCATCCGGGCACCATCGATGCACATCTTACCGGAAAAGCAAGCGGATATTCCGTTGTCAATTATGTGGATCTGTTCACCAGTAAGCTGGCGAGAACGAATCTGTGGACACCGCTGTTAAATACTGTTCTTTTGGCAGTCTTTACCTGCCTGATCTCCATTTTGTTCGGCGGTTTGTTCGCATTCTTAATTACGAGAACCAATTTAAAATGTAAAAAATATTTAAGCTCCATTTTTATTTTCCCCTACATCATGCCCCAGTGGACACTGGCAGTGGTATGGCAGAATGTATTCAACAGTAATGCAGTCACCGGAACCTCCAACGGATTGTTGGCTTCGCTCTTTCACATTACGATGCCTAAATGGTGGTGCCTGGGGCTGTTCCCCAGTGCAGTAGTTTTGGGACTGCATTATGCCCCCTTTGCCTACATACTGATCGGCGGCATCTTCCGCAACATGGATGCCAATTTGGAGGAAGCAGCGACGATTTTGGATACACCGAAGTGGAAGACCATGTTCCGCATTACCTTACCTATGGTAAAGCCGGCGATTCTTTCCACGATCCTGCTGGTATTCGGAAGCGCTATGGGAAGTTATCCCGTACCTCACTATCTGGGACTGACTACTCTATCCACCAAGTACATCTCCATGAACTCCAAGTATACCGGGGAAGCCAGTATTCTTGCCATCATCATGATGATCTTCGGTGTGGCGATCCTGTTAATGAACCAGATGAGCTTAAAGAGCCGTAAGAATTATACGACGGTTACCGGTAAATCCGGACAGATCTCCAAGATCAACTTAGGAAAGGTTGGAAAATACCTGATCGCGGTCATTCTGATCGTTATCACCTTCTTCACCAGTATTTTCCCGATCTTGTCCTTCGCACTGGAGACTTTCCTTCCGAATCCGGGAGATTACAGTTTCCTGTATACCATGGATTCCAACGCGCTGACCACCAAGTGGTGGCTGACGGATAACAACGGAGCCGGTGCTCTGTACGGACAGCCCGGTATCCTCCACAATCCGCTGATCTGGAGAGCATTCAAGGGAACGATGTTAGTCGCTGTATGTTGTGCTCTGATCGCAGGTACCATCGGTACTCTGATCGGTTATGCAGTATCCAAGAACCGGAGAAGTAAGTGGGCGAATTACGTCAACGGTGTGGCATTCCTGCCGTACCTGATGCCGTCCCTGGCAGTGGGCGCAGCGTTCTTCATCCTGTTCTCCAATGACAAGATCAACCTGTTCAACACTTACACATTGTTAATCATCGCAGGTGTGATCAAGTACATTCCCTTCGCCAGCAGAAGTGCACTGAACTCCATGCTGCAGCTGTCGGGAGAGATCGAGGAAGCGGCCATCATCCAGGATATTCCCTGGTACAAGCGAATGCTTCGGATCATCATTCCGATCCAGAAGTCTTCCATTATCAACGGATATATGCTTCCGTTCATGACCTGTCTGCGAGAGCTGTCCCTGTTCTTACTGTTATGTACGCAGGGCTTTATCCTCTCCACGACACTGGATTATTTCGATGAGATGGGACTGTATGCATTCTCCAGCGCCATCAACCTGATCCTGATCGTAACGATCCTGATCTTTAATACTTTAGTAAATAAACTGACCGGGTCCAGCCTGGATGAAGGTATCGGAGGTAAATAACTATGCCGGAAATCAAATTAACACATGTTACAAAACGTTGGGGAAAATTCTATGCGGTAGATGATCTGAGTCTGGATATGGAGGATAATTCCTTTATCACTCTGCTTGGTCCCTCCGGTTGCGGTAAGACCACTACCTTACGTATGATCGCCGGTCTGGAGACCCCTACCAGCGGGCAGATCAAGATCGGAGACCGGGTGGTATTCGACAGTGAAGCGGGAATCAATGTTCCCGCAAATAAGAGAAAAGTCGGATTTCTGTTCCAAAACTACGCACTGTGGCCGAACATGACGGTATACCAGAACATCTCCTTCGGACTGGGCAATATCAAGGAAGAACTTCCCGTGATCGATGAGGAAGCCAAAGCTTTAAAAAGCATGATCAAGGCACTGGAGAATCCGGGAGAGCTGGTAAAACTCATTGAGGAATGCAGAGATAAAAAGGGAAAATTAGACCTGGATATGGTCTATCTGAAGCTGATCGATAATTACATCATTTCTATCTATACTGCAAAGGAGCTGTATAATTACAAACTCCACGAGGCGGCAGACAAAGAAAGTGTATCAAAACAAAAGAAGCAGGAGCTGACTGCCAAGCTGGACAGCATCCTGGCAGGTCATAAGGAAAAAGGGGAAGAGCTTAACGAGAAATTCGAAGTCGTATCCGGTGGCAAGGTAGTAACTAAGGTCAGAAAATATTCCAAGGAAGAGATAGACCTGGCGGTACGCAGAGTATCCCGTATCGTTAAGATCGGAATGTTCATGAACCGTTATCCCGCAGAACTGTCCGGTGGACAGCAGCAGAGAGTTGCCATTGCCAGAACCCTGGCACCGGAACCCCAGGTACTGTTCATGGATGAGCCGCTGTCTAACCTGGATGCGAAACTCCGTCTGGAAATGAGATATGAACTGCAGCGTCTGCATGTAGAGACCGGAAGCACTTTCGTATATGTAACCCATGACCAGATGGAAGCTATGACACTGGCAACAAAGATCTGTCTGATCAACAACGGTGTATTGCAGCAGTATGAAGCACCGCTGACTGTGTACAGCAGACCCAACAACCTGTTTGTGGCTGATTTCGTAGGAAATCCTTCCATTAATTTTATCGAAGCTAAGGGTGTGCAGAATGAAAACGGCAGCCTGGATGTGACGATCTTAGACGGTAGAAAGGCAAAGTTTGTTCCGAAAGAACATCTGGATCTGCTAAGATGGTTTGCAGAGAGAGATAAGAACGAAGCTGATGAGGCAGCCCGTCACAAAGAGAAAATGCAGGATAAGAAAGCTGTGGAGAAATCCAATAAGGATGAAGTCTTCAAGTATCATATTGCCAGAGTGAACGAGGACGATTACGCACTGCAGGAAGCTCCCGTGATCACCAACGAGGATTTTGTCATCGGTGTACGTCCCGAAGCCCTGCAATTACACGATGGTGCAGGACTGGACGGCGTGATCTACGGTGCCATGCCCACTGGTATGGAATCCACGATTAAGCTTCGTATTGGTGATTTCCTGTTGACCGGCGTAGTCTTTGGCAATACCGCTTACAAGATCGGCCAGGAAGTGAAGTTCGAGATCGGTGGAGAAGATATTCTGTTATTTGACAGAAAATCTGGAAAACTCATTACAGCCGGCAGACTGCAGGTATAGTCATAAACACAGGTGATTCACCATCTGAAAAAAACGTATCGGGAAATGAGACCAAATGTCTCACTACCGATACGTTTTTGTTGTAATCGAACAAAGATTCGTATATAATGAATATGTCTGCAAAACGAGAGCATCAAAGATGCGGTTTTGCGAATGAGGTTCTGCATCGTTACAATCTTTTACAACAGGTGCTACATGGTTAATGCGGGAGGCAGCAATATGAAAATCATCCATTGTGCAGATATCCATCTGGATTCCAAAATGAGTGCAAATCTGACCAAAGAAAAAGCGAGAGAACGTAAGACGGAATTGCTGACCACCTTTCAGAATATGGTTGCATACGGGGCAGAGCAGGGCGTGGCGGCGATCATTATTGCAGGGGATCTGTTCGATACGAAAAACGTATCCGCTACCGCCCGGAATGTGGTAAAAGACTTAATTCAGGGACATCCCCAAATAGCTTTTTATTACTTACAGGGGAATCATGACGAGGGAAGCTTTACGTCCAGTCTTTCGGAACTTCCGGCGAATCTTCATCTATTCGGGAACAACTGGACAAGCTATGAACTTTCAGGGACGGAGAATACCTCCGGTAAGGGAGTTGCAGTTACCGGGGTGGAACTGACACCGGAAAACAGCGGAAGCATCTATCATACATTGTCTCTGGACGCAGATCAATGCAACATTGTAGTCCTGCATGGGCAGGAATCGGAATACAGTGCGAGAGATAAGGCGGAGATCATTCATCTGACGGCATTGAAAAATAAGGGAATTGATTATCTTGCCCTGGGACACATCCACAGCTATAAAAAAGAGCGTCTGGATGCGAGAGGCGTCTATTGCTATCCAGGCTGTCTGGAGGGCAGAGGGTTTGACGAATGCGGAGAGCATGGATTTGTGATGCTTGACATTGATGAGCTGACAGGTACAATTGACAGTACTTTTATTCCTTTCGCATCCCGGAAGCTCTATACCATTCCGGTGGATATTACCGGTTGTGAATCCACGATGGAAATCCTGGAACGGATGAGAGATGAGACAACCGGGAAAGGTTACCCGGAGAAAAGTCTGATCAAGTATGAACTGGTCGGGAAAATAGATGTGGAAAGTGAAAAGGATATTGATTTTCTGCTACATCAGTTCAGCCACCTTTTTTATTTTGTGAAGATTAAGGACAACTCTGCGTATCTGGTGGATTATGCTGCTTTTGCAAAGGATAAGTCCTTAAAGGGAGAGTTTATCCGTACTGTCATGGGCAGAGCGGATCTGCCGGAAGAGGACAAGGCGACAGTGATACATTACGGATTGCAGGCACTGGCCGGAGAGGAGATCCTGGACGCATGAAACTCATCAAATGTCACATTGAGAATTTTGGAAAGCTAAGTGATTTTACATATGACTTTACAGATGGCTGCAACACCGTCTGTGAGGAAAATGGCTGGGGAAAAAGCACACTGGCGGCTTTTTTGCGGGTAATGCTGTTCGGATTCCGGAATGAAGGGAAGAGAGATCCACTGGAAAATGAGAGGAAGAGATACAGTCCCTGGCAAAAGGGCGTCTACGGCGGAGAACTGCAATTTGAAAGTGAAGGAAAGCAATATTCTGTCCGCAGAACCTTCGGAAGTAAAAGCGCAGAAGATGAATTTCAGCTGACAGATACGAAAACAAATCTGCCATGCAGAGATTTTACACAAAATCTGGGAGAAGAGTTGTTCCGGATTGATGCAGGATCCTTTGAACGAACGATTTTCATCTCACAGAATGACTGCGAGACCTTTGTTACGGACGGTATCAATGCCAAAATCGGGAATCTGGCGGAGAATACGGACGATATCAATAATTTTGAGACAGCGGACAAGCGGTTGAACGATCTGTTAAACAGCATGTCACCCTCTCGTAAGACCGGATCGCTCCGTCAGAGCAAGGACCGCATTACGGAACTGAAGACGCAGATCCGTAACGGGCAGGAGATACAGAATACGATGGAAAGTATTGATACCCGGAAAAAGGCGGCGATCGAGGAGAGAGAAAAGCTTTCTGCGGAACTGACAGAACTGCAGGAGAGACAAAAGAAACTGGGAATTTATAAGGATCAACAGGCGAAAAAAGAGAAGTACCTGGATCTGCGTGCAAAAATGGCACAGAGACAGCAGACTTTAAAAGAAGCGGAAAGCTATTTTAACGGCGTGATACCAAAAGGGGAAGAATTACGCGAAAAAACAGCCATCTGCAATCAGGGGATTTCTGTCCGCAAGGCAATGGAAATCTATTGCCTGACAGTGGAAGAACAGGCGCAGTTAAAAGATAATTTTCCCATGGTGGACAATGCCAGGCTGGAAGAAAAATATGCTGAGGCACAAGAACTTGAGAGCCTGGAAAGCGCGACAAGAAAAAATGCCCTGTCAGGGGAAGAGAGCAGACGGTTAGAGGAACTTTCCGGATATTTTGCGGAAGGAATGCCACAGGAGGCGGAGATCGACAGTGTAAAAAATGCCTGGACGAACCGCAATGAAGGAAAAAGTCTTCTGCAGGCGAAAGAAATACAGAGGAAAACCCTGCAATCCATACAGGCACAGGAAGATGCCAGATGCTTACGGGAGCAGGAAGAAGCAGGTAAAAGGAAAAAAATGCTGTTACTTTTGGGCATTCTTTTAGCGCTTGGCGGTTTTGCTGTGATCCTATTGGGACAGGGAGTGATCGGAGGAGTCCTGATCGTACTGGGAATTGCAGCTGTGGCAGTGGCACTGTTGTTTACAGCAGGCAGATCCAAAGTCCAAACGGGAGAAAATACAGAGCTTTCCTATTTGGAACAGGAAATGGAAGAACTTGAGACACAGGTCTGCATAGCGGAAGGACAGGTTGAGGATTTCTGCACTCGCTGGGGACTTCGGGAAGGACTGGAACTGACCTCATGGCTTGTGGAACTGCAGAATAAGAGAAAAGATTACGAAGCACTTTTGGAGCGGCAGAAGCAGGACGGATCGGATGAAAAGACTGCGAGAATTGCCGCATTGCAGAAAGATTTGCAGCAGTTTTTTGCAGAATACGGAGAAGTACCGGAAACACAAAATTATCTTGCGGCATTGCATGAACTGGCGGGAAAGTTCAGACAAAGACAGCTTTTACTGGAAAAACAAAAGAAATATTTACAGCAAAAACAGAAATACGAAGCGCTGGAAGAACAGGTAAAAGACTATTTTGTGTCGTTGCAGCTGATTCCGGAGGAACACCCGGAAGAACAGCTGGCCGAACTGGAAAGTCATAGAAAGGATTATGAGAAGGAGTTACAAGAATATCAGAGAATCGAGCAGGAGATAAAAGCGTTTGAAGCGAAAGAGGACATTCCGGCACTTCTGGCACTGAAGGTCCCGGAGGGAGAGGAATCCCTGGAAAGCCTGGCAGATGAAATGCAGGTCCTTTCAGAGCGTATGGAAGAACGTTTTCAGACCATTGACAGCTATCAGAAGCAACTTTCCGACTTGCAGGAATCCTGGGATAATGTGGAAAATATGCAGGAAGAGCTGGAAGCGTTGCAGGAGAAGACAGAGGAAGGACTCAAACAATATGAATTGCTTGGAATGACAAAAAATCTGTTGGAACAGGCAAAGAGTTCGTTCACTGCGAAATATACAGAACCTGTCATGCAGGGGTTCCGGAAATATTACAGAATTCTCACGGGAACGGAATGCGAAAATTATCAGATGGATGCCAATACCAGATTGCAGGTCGTTGAAGGCAATATGCCCCGAGACATCGGATATCTGAGTCTGGGCAACCGTGACCTGATCGGTATCTGTATGAGACTTGCTTTGGTGGAAGCCATGTATGAGGAACAGAAACCGTTTTTGATTCTGGATGACCCTTTTGTGAATCTGGATGAGAACCGGACCAAGGGAGCAATGCGGTTCCTTGCAGAGATTGCAAAAGAGTATCAGGTGATTTATTTTACCTGCCATGGAAGCAGGGGATAAGGGAAGGCTGTAGTTTATATTTGTAGAATCAACCGATTCTGAAAAATCAGACGGTACAGATAAGAGATATACATAGACTACAAAAGAGAAAGGGGTACTTGTATATGGGAAGAGGTAAAAAAGGAAACTTTCGGAAGGCAGCAGCAATTCTGCTGGGGTGTGCACTTCTGACAGGCTGTGGTAGTACCGGAGAAGTGGACGATTATGCTACAAACATCGGATATGAGGCAAGAGGTGGCAATGGGACTACGCAGGTGGTGCAGTCGGAAAGCAGCAGCAGCGCAACAACACAGACTGCAGGGATTCCAAAGGAGGAGATCAAGGTAGGAGTACTGCATCTGTCGGATCCGGTGGAGGGCAGTGGCTACACTTATACTCATGATCTGGGTATTCAGGGTATGCAGCAGAATCTGGGACTGTCCGATGATCAGATCGTACGTAAGATCAATGTCAACGACGGCGATGCCAAGGCGACAAGACAGGCCATTCAGGAATGTATCGACGAGGGATGCAACATCATCTTCACCACCAGCTGGGGATATATGGAGACTACGGCAGAGATGGCGGAAGAATATCCGGATGTGTATTTTTCCCACGGCACGGGATATATGAGCAACGGCAAGAACTTTAATAATTATTTCGGAAGAATTTATCAGGCGAGATATTTGAGCGGCATCGTGGCGGGAATGAACACCACCTCCAACAAGATCGGCTATGTGGCAGCCATGGATTCCACCAACTCGGAGGTGACCGGCGGTATTGATGCGTTTGCCCTGGGAATCTATTCGGTGAATCCGGATGCAAAGGTATACGTAAAGGTGACAAACAGCTGGTACGATCCGGAAGGGGAAAAGGCAGCAGCCCAGGCGCTTCTCGACATGGGGTGTGATGTGATCGCACAGCATTGTGATACCGTATATCCCCAGACTCTGGCACAGGAAAAAGGTGTGTACAGTATCGGATATAACTCGGATATGAGTAAGGATGCTCCGCAGTCCTGCCTGTGCAGTGTGGTATGGAACTGGAGTGCTTACTATACGGCAGCAGTGCAGAGCGTCATTGACGGCAGTTGGGATGGCAGCAACTATTACGGCGGAATGAGTGAAAATCTGGTGAACATTACGAGTCTGGCGGACTTCTGTGCGGAGGGAACGAAAGAGAAAGTAGAGGAAGCCAAGAAGCAGATTTTATCCGGAGAAAACGGGGTATTTGACGGTGTGATCGAGACCAATACGGGAGAGACTGTGGGCAAAGAAGGAACAACGCTGGATGATGCAACGATCACCGGAGGTATCAACTGGTATTTCAAGACCGTATCTGTAGTAGAATAGGGGGCATTTTCATGAGTATACAAAAAAAGATTCTGTCAATGACCATCGGACCGGTAGTATTGCTGGGACTGTTATCTATCTTTTTTATGTTGACGACGGTACGCAGTTCCATGATGGAGGAAATCGAAGAAGGACTGAAGGGAACGGCTGCGGCAACGCTGGCAGCGTATGACCAGAACACCGGTGACTATATGGAATCCAGTAATGGCGACATCTGGAAAGGCAGCTATAATATCTCCCGTTCCGAGAGCCTGGTGGACCGAATCAAAGACAATACCGGAATGGACGTAACATTTTTCTACGGAGACCGCAGAATCATGACCTCCGCACTGGATAGTAACGGGGATCGTATTCTGAATTCTCCGGCAGGAGAGCGGATCGTGGAGAAGGTATTACAGAACGGAGAAGAGTATTTCAGCAGTGCGGTCTCTCTGGACGGAGTTATGAATTACGGCTATTTCATGCCGGTCTATCAGAATGGCTCCGATGATGAGATTATTGGTATGGTATTTGTGGGTACCGATAAAGAAAGCAAGGATGCGGTAGTAAATGGAATCATTTTCGGCATCGGTGCAGCAGTATGCGTGGCAATGATCCTGTGCATCGGAGTGGGGCTGAAGCTGGCAACCTCTATCAGCCACAATATCAAGAAAAGTATCAGCATCATGGGTAAGGTCGCAGAGGGTGATCTCACCGTCTGGGTCGATGACAAGATGTTAAAGAGGAAGGACGAGATCGGAGATCTGTCGCGGGTTACGGTAAAGCTAAAGGATACCTTGAAGGGAATATTAAAGGGAATTTCCGAGAATTCTGCGAGTCTGCTGGAGGCTTCCAGGGCGCTGGGAAATGCAGCAGATACTACCAACGGTACCATGAATGAAGTACAGGACGCTGTAAGTCAGGTGGTGGCAAATTCTACGGAGCAGTCGAAGAATTCCGAAAGTACTTCCGAGAATATGCGGATCATGGGAGAACATATCACAGAGACATCCACAGAAGTGGATACATTGAACCAGAATGCAGCTTCCATGCAGAAGTCCAGTAAGAAGACCGCAGATACGCTGGCACAGCTGTGCCATATCAATGAAGAAGTGGAGCGGATCATCGGAGAGGTCAAGGAGCAGACCGACCGTACCAACGTATCAATCCAGAAGATCAATACCGCCATGGAATTCATTACGTCCATTGCCGAGGAGACGAACCTGCTGAGCCTGAATGCCTCCATCGAAGCGGCTAGAGCCGGAGAGAGCGGAAGAGGATTCGCAGTCGTAGCGGACCAGATCAAAAAGCTGGCAGAGCAGTCTAACCAGTCCGGTCACGAAATTGAAGAGACCACGAAAGCATTGATGGAAGATTCCGCCCGGGAAATGGAGATCATGCAACGGATGCAGGAGATCATCACCGAGCAGAGTGGAAGCATGCAGGAGACCAGAGCTAATGTCTCAGAGGTATTGAAGGAGATTGAAGATTCCATGCAGAGTATCCTGCAGATCAGAGAGAGTACCGGCAGACTGGCTGAGTCCCGTGGAGAAGTCATGGAGGCTGTGGAGCAGCTTTCGCAGATTGCGCATGACAATGTAGATAGTACGCAGCAGACCTATACCGAGACACAGGAGGTTCTGGATACTTTCCGACAGGTCTATGACAGTGCGGAGCAGCTGAAGAAGATTGCGGATGAGCTGGCCGAGAGCATGCAGTATTTCAAGATGTGATATAGAAAACTTTTTAATAATAAAGAAATTTTTTTGTTTGACTTTTTGAAAAAATAAAAATATAATGCAATAAAAAGTGTGTAGCTTATCAGCGTAAGTCCAGCTTATGCGGTGAGCACACACTTTTTTTGTGCAAAAAAACAAAACAAGGAGGATGAAATGAAGATGGCAGAAAGTAACAAGATGAAGGAGATGCCGGTAAATAAGCTCATGGTGAAGATGGGAATACCGATGATATTATCTATGGCGTTGCAGGCGGTTTACAACATTGTGGACAGCGCCTTTGTTGGAAATATGAGATCGGGAAGTGAGTCTGCACTCAATGCACTTACGCTGGTGTTCCCGGTTCAGATGCTTATGGTAGCAGTTGCGATCGGAACCGGAGTAGGGACAAATGCGCTGCTTGCAAGAACACTTGGACAGGGAAATGGGAAAAAGGCATCGAAAGTTGCAGGCAACAGTTTATTTCTCGGAGTACTCATCTATGTAATATGTCTGCTGTTTGGAATATTTGGGGTAAAAGCTTATATTTCATCACAGACAGTTGATCCGGAAGTGATTTCCATGGGAACAGACTACTTAAGAATATGCTGCGTGATTGCATTTGGCATTATTTTCTTTTCATTATTTGAAAAGTTGCTGCAGGCAACAGGACGTTCTCTGTATTCCACAATCGGCCAGGTTGTGGGGGCAGTGGTCAATATTATTCTGGATCCGATTATGATTTATGGTATCGGTCCTGTCCCTGAAATGGGAGTAAAGGGAGCTGCCTATGCCACTGTGATCGGTCAGGTTGCGTCTGCGGTACTGTTGTTTGTCTTCCACATAAAATGCAATAAGGAATTTGAGCATGGTGTGAAATATATGAAGCCGGATGGCAGGATCATCAGGGAAATCTATGCGATCGGGCTGCCGGCCATTATTGCACAGGCACTTATGTCTATCATGGTTTATGTGATGAACCTGATTTTGAAATTCAGTCCTTCGGCGCAGACAGCATATGGATTGTTCTATAAGGTACAGCAGTTTGTGTTATTTCTTGCTTTCGGACTTAGAGATGCGATCACGCCAATCATCGCTTTTGCTTATGGAATGCATAGTAAACAGAGAATCCGGGATGGCATTAGATATGGATTGCTATATACGATTTTGCTTATGGTTATAGGAGTGGCGATCACGGAAATATGCCCGGGGGCTTTTGCAGCTTTATTTAATACAGGACAGTCAAGAGAGTATTTTATCGGAGCAATGAGAATTATTTCCATCAGCTTTATTTTTGCAGGGATCAATGTGGCATATCAGGGAATTTTCCAGGCATTGGACGGAGGCTTGGAATCCCTTGTGATCTCACTGCTCAGACAGCTTGTCATTATATTACCGCTTGCCGGGATATTCTCCATTTTTGTAAGAAACGGACAGACGGGAGTTTCTCTGATCTGGTGGTCATTTCTCATTACGGAGTTTATAGCATGTCTGGCAGGATATGTATTTTTAAAGAAAATCGAAAGGAACAAAGTAGAAAGCTTAGGTTAAGGAGGAAGCAGCTATGACAAAAAGGATCATTACAATCAGCAGAGAGTTTGGAAGCGGAGGCCGTTTTATCGGTGAAGAAGTGGCAAAAAAACTTGGTATTGCTTATTATGATAAGGATATCATAGGACAGATCGCAGAACAGTCGGGACTTTCACCGAAATATATTCAGGAAAATGCAGAGTTATCTCCTAAGAAAGGCATGTTTGCCTATGCCTTTACAGGACGTGACATTACCGGGAAATCGATCGAGGACATAGTGTATGAGGCACAAAGAAAAGTGATCCTGGAAATTGCTGAAAAGGAAAGCTGTGTGATCATAGGAAGAAATGCGGATTTTATCTTAAAAAGCAGAGATGATGTACTGAATGTTTTCATACACGGTAATATGGCGGAAAAGGTACAGCGCATCTGCAAACTATACAATGTCAGTGAAGCTGATGCAGTAAAAAAGATAAATGATACAGATAAAAGGCGCAGAACAAACTACAATTTTTATACGGATCAGAAATGGGGGATGGCAGATAATTATACGTTGTCCCTGAACAGCTCTCAGATCGGATATCCTAAGTGCGAGAGCATCATAATGCAATGTATATGATACCAGGGTCAAAAGGTCTAAGCCCACATGCTTAGCACGGACCGAAACGGAGCGGAGAAGCGGGAGTGCGCAGCACGGAACAATTCGTAGGCAACAAAGTCAGGGGTTTTTGCCCCTGACTTCATGAATATAGTAAAGATGTGTTAATCTTCTATGGAATTATCAGAGGCCCCGCTTCCGGCAGCCCGTACGGCGATACCGTTGACTTCGATATTGCCATCCAGCTCGATGACGAGGCACTGTCTGCCGTCGATCAGCTTCGTGTTGACGAGATCCGTGCGCTCAGGATTGACCTTGATGACCACATCCGGTGTCTTGACCTCAAAGCTGCGGGGATTGTAGACATTGGTCATCATGAGGGAAGTAGATTCACCGGCAGTGGCATCGAAACACTGGTCGAAGACCTCCATGCGGTCATTGGCTACACCGCTGCTGGCAAAAATGGTCTTTACTTCATTTTTATCCAATACCACAGGTTCGGGATCTTCTTTATGTTCCTGGGCAATCTCATTCATTTTCTCGTGGATATTTTTCACCGTCTCGATATCACAGGTATCGCCTAACGTCTCCTCCACCAGAGACTGGAAGGTTTCCTTCTGACCGCCTGCGGACAGAGGAAGAGGACAGCCTAACATCAGATCCACGAAGTTCTCCTTTAATTCCTCGGCATCCTTGGAATAGTACAGAGTGCTGTGCAGATCGGTGCTCCGGTCATTGAAAGCCGGGAACAGGAAAGCAGCGTCCGGCATACCTACCACCCAGTCGCGAATACGGTTCTGGAAGGTGTTTTCCACTGCGTTGTAGCTTAGTCCCGGCTTGGACAGATCCACAGGACAGATGCAGGTAAGGATATAGTCATAGACTTCATCGGAAGCATCCTCCATCTCGATACCGTCTCTGGTGCGTCCCGGCACATCGTAGGCATCGTGGATCAGCAGGATCAGATAATTGCCCACATATTCATAAGATTCGATGATACGGTCATAGAACTGCTCAAGCAATGCATCGTCCTTCAGACGGCTGTCTCTGAGACGCAGGAGAAATTCCTGCGTGCCGCCCTCCGTTTCACTCTTTAACGGGAATTCCAGATTCAGTAGATTTTTGCCGATGGTGCCGGACAGACTCTTACGCAGAATCTCGAAATACTTGAACATTTCCTCCTCCGGCAATGCCAGAAACGCCTGCTTTAATTCCGTCTTTTTATTCTTCTCTCCATCCACGTAGCATCCGCAGATCCTTGTGATGGAGCAGTTTTTCGGGGTGAACAGCTTTTTGATCTCGCTGATTTCCTGTTTTGTCATGAGAGTACCTTCTTTCAGTTTCTGTATGATTTTGAATTGATACCAGTATAATATAAAATTTACCGTGGGACAAGTGGATCCAGGTTATAGAATTTTTAGAAATCCTTCATTTTGTTATAATTGTTTTCTGACAAATAAGGTGTTATCATAACATTATCAAGAGAAGCCAATCACCACAGGCGATATATAGTGATGACCCGGAGACGTTTTACCGCCCCCGCTCTGGCAGAAAGAAAGAGGCGCGTGTTTATGGAACAACATGATTTAAGTAAGATCCAGAAATTACAGGAGAAAGGAAAATCCGACAAGATCATCAAATATCTGAGTTCTTCCGATGACACCGTGGTGGTAGCCGCACTGGAAGCTCTGAGCCGGATCAAGGATGAAGACAGTGTTAACAGCATTGCCCACATGATCGACAATCCGGATACGAAGATCCGTATCGAAGCAGCAAAAGCATTAGGCAGCATCGGCACCGAATATGCCAAGACCTATCTACTGCACAGACTGAATGCAGAACAGGATGAGACCGTGAAGACAGCCATCAAGGAAGCCCTTCACACTCTGGCAGAGCATCATTAATTTAATTTGCTTTACTCGTAGTTTTTCTACTTATACATTTTCCCTCTTATTGGCGTCCGGGTCATTCCGGGCGCCTTTTTTTTACATTTTTTTATTCTGCGAAATTTGGAAAAATCTTGCGATGGGTTCTGCTTGAAGCTACGACGCATATCTATTTATAATAGAACGGTACGTGAAAAAAGTAGTTTTGTAGTCATGGAGGTAGTTTAATGGAAAAATTAAACATTACAACTACAAAGGATAATGAAAAAGTATACAAAATCCTGGGGGATCTGATGAATGCCAACAAGGAATTCCAAATTATGATCACGGTTCCTTCTACGAAAAACGCCAAAGACAGCACAGTAAAAGCGACAGAAAAAAAGGAACAGACCCAGGAAGTCATCCATGACCTGGAAAAGGATGTCACGGATATGATCCATGAGATCGGAGTTCCGGCACATATCAAAGGGTATCAGTATCTGCGGGAAGCTATCATGATGTCGGTGGAGGATCCGGCAATGATCAGTTCCATCACGAAGATCCTGTATCCGACCATCGCCAAACGTTTTCAGACCACACCCAGCCGCGTAGAGCGCGCTATCCGCCATGCCATTGAGGTTGCCTGGAGCAGAGGGCGCATGGAGACCCTGGATGCCATGTTCGGTTACACGATCGACACGGGCAAAGGCAAACCTACCAATTCGGAATTTATCGCGCTGATCGCTGACAGGATACGACTTTCTTACAGAAACTGAGGCAAAACCGCAGACTCTAAAAGATTTGTAAATTATCGCTGCCCTCTTTTCTATGAATCGTAAACATGGTATAATCAATCTATATTTTGAAATACAAGCCGTAGCATATGTGGAGGGTTTACATGAAAAAAATTCTTTTTGCCGCATCGGAAGGCGTACCTTTTATCAAGACCGGAGGACTTGCGGATGTCGTAGGATCTTTGCCGAAGTATATTGACAAGGAGTATTTTGATGTAAGAGTGTTTATCCCGAAGTATACCTGTATGAAACAGGAGATGAAGGATAAACTCAGGTATGTGACACATTTCTACATGGATTTCAACTGGCAGAATGTGTACGTAGGTGTTCTGGAGGCAGAGGAAGCCGGGGTGCATTATTATTTCATTGATAATGAGAGCTATTTCGGTGGTTTTAAGCCTTATGGGGATGATCCCAGATATGAGATCGAAAAGTATGCATATTTTTGCAAGGCAGTGCTGTCGGCATTACCGCTTTTGAATTTCCAGCCGGATCTGATCCATTGCCATGACTGGCAGACAGGTCTGATACCGGTATACCTGAAGGAGCGTTTCCATGGCGGAGATTTCTACCGCAACATGAAGTCCGTTATCACCATACATAACTTGAAGTTCCAGGGAAAATGGGACGTGAAGACGGTACAGAGCATTACCGGACTGCCGGAGTATTATTTTACCTCTGACAAGCTGGAGGCTTATAAGGATGCGAACCTGCTGAAGGGCGGTATCGTATTCGCAGATGCGGTCACTACGGTAAGTGATACCTATGCTGAGGAGATCAAGACTCCGTTCTACGGTGAGGGACTGGACGGACTGCTGCGTGCGAGAAGTCATGATCTGCGCGGTATTGTCAACGGCATCGACTATGGAGAGTTCAATCCGGAGACGGACAAAAATATCGTAAAAGCCTATAATGCAGTGAATTTCCGCAAGGAAAAGGTGAAGAATAAGCGTGCCCTGCAGGAAGAGCTTGGACTTCGCGTAGATGATAAGAAAATGATGATCGGTCTGGTATCCCGACTGACAGACCAGAAGGGTCTGGATCTGATCGCTTATGTGATGGATGAACTGTGCCAGGATGATATCCAGTTCGTGGTACTGGGCACCGGTGAGGAACGTTATGAGAATATGTTCCGTCATTTCGACTGGAAGTATGGAGACAAGGTGGCTGCCAACATTTATTATTCGGATGCACTGTCCCATAAAATCTATGCAGCGTGTGATGCTTATCTGATGCCGTCTCTATTCGAGCCCTGCGGTCTGAGTCAGTTGATCGCGCTGCGCTACGGTACCGTACCCATCGTCAGAGAGACCGGCGGACTGAAGGATACTGTACAGCCCTATAATGAGTATGAGAGCACCGGTACGGGCTTCAGCTTTACGAATTACAATGCACACGAGATGCTGAATACGATCCGCTATGCGGAGCATATTTACTATGACAGGAAGAGAGAGTGGAATAAGATCGTGGATCGTGCCATGGCCACCGACTACTCCTGGAAGGTATCCGCCGGAAAATATCAGGAGATGTATGACTGGCTGATCGGATAAAGAACTGGAATAAGGTAAGATTACATATGGCAGATAAGAACAGTTCCAAGAACAATTTTATCATGCAGGCGGGAATTCTGGCGGCAGCCGGAATCATCAGCAGAATCATAGGGCTCCTTTACAGGGGCCCTTTACAGAGTGTCATCGGGAATCTGGGACTTGGCTATTACCAGTCAGCGTATAACTATTATACGATCATTCTGTTAATCTCCTCTTATAGTATTCCCTCGGCAATTTCCAAAGCTATCGCACAGAAGCTGGGAGAGAAGGAATACCGCAACGCCCACAGATTGTTCCACGGAGCCATGATTTATGTACTGGTGGTTGGCGGTATAGCCAGCCTTTTTCTGTTTTTCGGAGCGGGATTATTCGTGTCCGGAGCAGCGGTCACAGTACTGCGCACCTTTGCACCGACGATTTTCGTCTATGGTATCCTGGGAGTTTTACGAGGGTATTTTCAGGCACATAAGAGCATGGCACAGACCTCCGTATCGCAGATTCTGGAACAGATTGCCAATGCGGTAGTCAGCGTAGGCGCGGCATATCTTCTGATCCAAATGTTTATGGGAACGATGGAGGTCCCGGCGGATCAGGCAGGGCAGGTGATGAGAGCAACTTACGGTGCCGTGGGAAGTGCATTGGGTACCGGTGTCGGCGTATTAGTGGCGCTGCTTTTTATGGCGGGAGTCTATGCTCTGAATCGTGGAATGATCCTGCGCAGAGTGCAGCGTGACAGGCATGAACATGTGGATTCCTACGGACAGATATTCAAGACGATCACACTGGTGGTGACCCCGTTTATTTTGAGTACGGCTGTATATAACTTAAGCAGTACGGTCAACAACAGTATTTATACCAAATGGTATCCGTCCCTTCGGAATCTGGATACGGTATCTATTTATGAAAAATATGGTATTTTCTCAGGACAATCCCTGACAATGTCCAATATTCCCATAGCTTTTGCATCCGCTATGGCATCGGCTATGATTCCCTCCGTAGCACAGCTCATGGCAGCCCGGGATGTGAAGGGAGCCCGAGAGAAGATCGGACTGGCAGTGAAGACTACCATGGTGATCTCGATTCCCTGCGCTGTGGGACTTTTTGTGCTGGCGAAGCCGGTGATCAGTCTGCTGTTTACGAATAAGACGGCAGAGGAACTGAACCTGGCGGCAGCCCTTTTAATGACATTGTCACTGTCGGTTATCTTTTATGCATTGTCGACATTAAACAGTTCCATTTTACAGGGGCTGGGCAAAGTCAATACCCCGATCATCAATGCGGGGATTTCGCTGGTGGTGCAGACGGTGGCAGCAGTGCTGCTTCTTATGTTCACGAGCCTGGATCTGTACAGCATTGCCATTGCCAATACGCTGTATTCCGGTATGATGTGTGTACTGAACCAGTGGGCAGTAAGAAGAGCAGTAGGCTACCGGCAGGAGATCGTCAGAACTTTCGTAATTCCGGCGTTCGCCTCCGCGTTTATGGGAGCGGCAGCCTGGGCAATCTACGAAGGACTGTATATGGTGACGAAATCTATGCGGATCTCTGTCATCCCAGCAATCGTGATCGCTGCCGTAGTCTATTTTGTCATGCTGATACTGATGCGGGGTATCACGGAACAGGAGCTTCGCAGCTTCCCGAAGGGATATCTGTTAGTGAAGGTAGCGAAGAAGTGCCGTTTATTGAGATAAAGAGAATCTATGTACAGAAAGCAGCCTGCTTCATGACGATGGAATCGTCAGAGGCAGGTTTTTGTGTGCGCGGGCGTAAATATTCATCGTGGTACTTACTGCGGAGTGTCCCAAGAACTCCTGCACATCCAGTCCAGTGCTTCCCTTCCTAAGTACATTCCGTCCTGTCTGACACACACCAGTGAAATCTCTGTGTAGTCCTCCGAAACTTTTTGCATTCCGTTCAATGAATACAGTTTGTAGTATACTCGGCTCTTTTCTCTGACTTCCTTGTAGTAATTCCTCTGATAAAGCTGTCCGTACTGAAAGCGTTGCTTGTGCTGTTCCTTTTTTGCCTTTCGTAAGATTTCAGCGAGGGTATCGCCAAAATCCACAATGTTTTCATTTATTTACAAACCATTAACTACATCTCTTCCGGACACTCCATACCTAATAAACCGCATGCCTCACACAAGATTTTCTGTACCATATCTGTCAAAATCAAACGTGCGTTTTTCTCTTTTCCTTCTGCCTGCAAAATAGTGCAATCATGATAAAACTTATTAAAAGCTGTTGCTAACGAGATGACATACCTTGCAACTACAGACGGTTCATTTTTCTCTGCCGCATTAATAACTGCATCCTCGTAACCAGCTAATACTTTTACCAAATTATAAGTCACATCATCTGTTAAAGCCTCAAAATCAACTTCACTAACCTCTACCATTTTACCCGCTTTACGCAACACGCTCTTTGCGCGTGCATAAGTATATTGTGCATATGGTCCGGTAGTTCCATCAAAGTTCAAAACTTCCTTCCACGAGAAATCAACATTCTTGATTCGCTGATTAAATAAATCATGGAAAATAATTGCTCCCACGCCAACTTTTTTTGCAATTTCTTCTTTATCCGTCAACGAGGGATTCTTTTCTATTATCGCATTATAAGCACGCTCTATTGCCTCTTTCAAAATATCTTCTGCATAAATAATATTACCGCCACGTGTTGAAAGTTTTTCTCCTGCAAGACTAACCAATCCATATGGAACATGAATCAATCCATCACTCCAATCATATCCCATCACTTCAATGGCTGTAAAAATTTGTTTGAAATGAAGAGATTGTTCTAGTCCTGTCACATATAAGCACTTTTCAAAATCATATGTTTCCTTACGATAAAGAATTGCAGCAATATCACGGGAGTGATAAGTGGATCCTCCATCACTTTTAGTAATTAAACAAGGGGGCATATCATATTTCTCCAAATCAATTACTTGCGCCCCTTGACTCTCAACTAGCAAATCCATTTCTTTCAATTTCTCTACTAATGTCGGCACCTTGTCACGATAGAAACTTTCACCCAAATAAGAATCAAATGATATTCCTAGCAAGTCATAAATACGTTCAAATTCAACCATACTGATGTCTTTGAACCAATTCCAGATTTCTAATGCTTCAGGATCATTTTGCTCCATTTTTACAAACCATTCTCGTGCCTCTACAATTAAGTTCTCATTAGTTTCTGATTCATCATTAAACTTCACATAAATACGCAGTAATTCCTCTATTCCCTTTTCTTTTACCAGTTCTTCACTGCTCCACAATTTGTATGCAACAATCAATTTACCAAACTGAGTTCCCCAGTCACCTAAATGATTGATTCGTACCACATCATATCCTAACTTTTGATAAATCTTGTATAAAGAGTTTCCAATTACTGTTGTACGCAAATGTCCCACATGAAAGTTCTTTGCAATATTTGGCGATGAATAGTCCATACACACCGTTTTTCCGCTACCAATCTGCGACACTCCGTACTTGGCTTTTTGCAACGACTCAAAGCATTTTTTGACAAATAAAGCACGTTTCAAGTGAATATTACAATATGCCCCTACGCTCTCTACTTTTTCAATTCCCAATTCAGCTTTCTGTTCATTCAAGTTTTCTACCAGCTCAGCTGCAATCTGCATAGGATTTTTACGCATTTTCTTAGCCATTGAAAAACAAGGCAAAGCTAAATCTCCCATTTTCTCTTCCGGCGGAATCTCCATTGTCTTCATCAATTCCTCTTCCGACATTTCCACTAATACTTTTGATAAATACTGACAAATCTTCTTTTTCATAGTAACCTCCATTAATTCTGATATTTGTAAATAGATAAAAAAAGAACCGCAATGGAATTAGCTTTTTGCTAAATCTATTACGGTTCTGTATCTACAACATTTATAAACAGCAACCGCACAGAAACAAGACGTACACCCTTGTAACCATGCGGAAATAAACAATGATTACAAGAGCTTACGTCTTCTTTCTCTACGTCTTAAACTGTTCATACAAAACGTGTTCATACTTTTATCCTCTTTAAATTTGATATTTACGATAATAGCACATAGCTCAGATGATTGCAATAATTTTCTATTTTTCATAATATTGCATATTCTCATTGATGTATGAACATAATTATGCTATAATTGTGCCAAAGAAAGGAGCGAATATCATGCCACTTATTATGCCTATTAAAGATTTACGCAATACAACCGAGATTTCTAATATCGCACACAAGGAACAGGAGCCTATTTTTATTACCAAAAACGGATATAGCGACTTGGTTGTTATGAGCAGTGAACTATATGATAAATTCGCAAGAATGAATCACATCGACCAAGCAATCTTCGAGTCTGAGCAGGAAATTGCTAACGGAGCAGAAGCAGTCGACGCAGAAATAGTTTTTGCAGAATTGGAGAAAAAACATTTTGGATAAATACAACGTAAAGTTCAACCCTAGAGCAATCCGTGAATTAGACTGCATTTACGAGTATATTGCGAACGAGAAATTAGCTCCTGAAAATGCCAAAGGACAAGCTGACCGAATTAAAAAAGCCATTTTAAGCTTAGATACCTTTCCTCAATCCCACCAAGAGCGAAACGAAGGCAGATATGCCGGAAAAGGCTACCGACAGTTACTGATCGATAACTACATGGCTATTTTTCGCATCAATGAACCACGCAAAACCGTTTATGTAGTAACAATACAGTATCAGGGACGGAATCTATAAAGAAAGTACCAAATGATTTGTAGCGTCATTTGGTGCTTTCTTTAGCCCTTCCTCTGCCTTTACACAGTCAATCCTTATATATCCGGCATAAGTGCATATATCAATGCTGTTGTGGTAAACTTTTCCCCTTATCAGCGGTCATAAACAAGGGTAAAACGATATAACAGTTATTAAATCCCTGAAAATACCTCAAGCGCTAATTCTAAATTGCCGGACATATTAACTATTTCTGACAGAAGGGATCCCCGCCATTCTTGAATAATGAGATCATCTCCTGACCGACGCTGATCGTGGAAGGCAGATCCGGCACCTCTTCCCGGGAGAACCATTTTGCCTCACCAAGCTCAGATTCCTGTAGGGTGATGGCAGAATCCCCATCCAATTTGGCGAAAAATCCAATCATGGCGGAATCGCTGAAGGACCAGGGCTGGGATTTGTAATAGACCAGATCACTGACCTTTAGTCCGACTTCTTCCATGATTTCACGTCTTGCGGCACCCTTGAAAGTCTCACCGACTTCCACAAAGCCTGCCACCAGCGCCCAGTGACGGTAGGAACCGCCGGCGTAACGGGTGAGCAGAATCTTGTCTCTCCCGGTATCCACGATGGCGATAATGACAGCCGGAGAAATCTTGGGATATTCGATCTGACCGCATTCCGGACAGATGCAGGCGCGTTCCGTGGTACTGGGGATGGTTGGATGTCCGCAGCGTCCGCAGTATCTGCGGTCCAGACGGAAACGGTTGATCTGGGTAGCGGTGATCCCGGCAAATGCCAGATATTCCGGTTCGAAATTACGAAAGACACCGGAAGGGTAGAGATGATCTTCCGGAATCATCAGAGCACCGGCGTCTTCTGCCGTCTTGCGATAGAAAGCCTTGTCATCAATGGAAAAGAGATATTCGCAGTCCAGGAAAAAACGGTCTATGGGCTGGCGGATCTGAAGTAAATCGTGGACTTCTTCGAAGGTGGGCAGAAATCCGACAGAACTATTTTCGGAGGGAGTAGTTTTGCCCGGCAGGTATACTTTTTCCCCGTCAAACAACAGCAGATAATCGGAAGTTTTTGGTTCCTGATTCCGGAACTCGGGATAATATTTATGGGGATCGATTTTGTGTATCATCATAAGGCAGTTCTCCTTTTGAAATATAGGTTAAATATAGTTTTTAGAGACGAATCGCCGATTGGCATTTATTACGTTTTTATGGTTATTTTGAGGAAGGACATCATAAGAATATAGTAGTCCACTGTGGGAAATAAGTCAATTAGTCGGTAAATGGTCGTCAAATATAAGGAAAGCATTTGAGATTCCCAAGTATATGTGCTAAAATATTCTGTGACTGTTTTGGAACAACTTGCGCGGAAAATGCGTTCCGAAAAGTCAAAGATTATGAGAAAATACAGTGGACACTTTTGAAAGCTTTTATCGTATCGTAAAAACTGAAATATTGCGATGGAAATCGTAAAATTGTCTTTGGCGTAAAAGCGTCTGCGGAATGGAGATTAGTATGATACAGATGATCTTACCGGAGGGAAGCAGTTCTCTCCTTGCTTTTTTTGGAATCCTTTTTGCTTTTGGAGCTACGGTACTGGCAACGGCAAAATTAAGTCCATATCTGCCTAAGGATGCCGGAAGAGAATTTGCCCATGACGGAAAATTGTCTGCGGGGAAACCCAGAGGCGCCGGAATTATTTTTGTCCTGGCATTTGTGGCATCTGTTCTGCTGTTTTCCCCTTTAAGCGCAGAGCTGGTGATCTACCTGCTGCTGATCGTGGTATGTATGATGACCGGGTTTTTGGATGATGCGTCCAAGACACCCTGGGGAGAATATAAGAAGGGCTTTTTGGATTTGTGTGTGGCAGCACTGGTAGCCATCACTTTTCTGAAATATAATTCCAACGTGGTGGAGCTGGCATTGTTCCATGTAAAGTTCACGCTGCCACCTGTGGTATTCGCCATTCTCACGGTGATCCTGGTATGGACCTCCGTGAATGTGACCAACTGCTCCGACGGTGTGGACGGACTGTCCGGAACTTTGACTATTATCACAATTATGTCTATCTACATTGTGGATCGCATGAAGGATGTGAATGAGACTTACTCTTTCCTGATCCTGCTGTTTGCCGTATGTATTCTGGGCTATTTGTGGTACAATGCCACACCCAGTAAGCTGATGATGGGGGATGCCGGTTCCCGGGCCATGGGATTGTTCATCAGCATTGCCATTTTGAAGAGCGGCTGCCCGTTCCTGTTCATCCCGCTGGCGCTGGTGTTGATCCTGGACGGAGGACTGGGACTTCTTAAGGTGTCCCTGCTCCGTTTCCTGAAGATCCATATTTTGAAAAATGTACGTACCCCCCTGCACGATCATGTGCGGAAGGTATGGGACTGGTCCAATACCCAGACGGTATTCCGATTTGCTATCATTCAGATCATTTTATCTTTGGCTGTGATCTATGCAATGCAATTGTAAAATGTTGGCATGCCGGTAAAACATAGCGGTTCAGATCGAATGGCTGCTTGAGGCAGAAAAGTGCATTTGCCACAGGAAAAGAAAGATGTATCCCTGATGCGAAGTGAAGCAAGTAAGTGAATAGATAGAAATGGAGAAATTATGTACGATGAATTAACCCCCACTGACATTAAGAAAATGGAAGAAGAGATCGAATACCGCAAGCTGGTCGTGCGTCCCAAGGCACTGGAAGATGTCAAAGAAGCCAGAGCCCACGGTGATCTCAGCGAGAATTTTGAATACTATGCAGCCAAAAAGTATAAGAATCAGAACGAGAGCCGGATCCGCTATTTGGAGAGAATGATCAAGACCGCGAAGGTCATCTCCGAGAACTCCGCAGCGGATGAGGTAGGTATCAACAACACCGTCACGGTGGAATTCGTAGATGACGGCACGGAAGAGGATTACAAGATCGTGACAACCGTCCGCGGTAATTCCCTGGAAGGTCTGATCAGCAATGAGTCCCCCTTGGGCAAAGCACTCCTTGGCAAAAAAGTAGGCGACATCGTTCATGTGCAGGTCAACGCCAATGTGGGTTATGATGTGGAGATCAAAGCACTGAAAAATACCGAGGATGACGGAGACAAGATCCGCAGCTTCTAGTACCTTGTTCTGCAAATAACCAGACGAATAACTCGTATAAATTTCCATCTGCGGCATCAGAAAAGCTTGACAATTTTTGAATGCTGTACGAGTCGTTTGCGGAACATATAAGAATAGAAAGAAAAAGGAATTATAAGAATGAAGAAATATCTGCTGTTTGATCTGGACGGTACCCTGACAGATCCTAAAATCGGAATTACTACCTGTGTGCAGTATGCACTGCACTCCTTCGGCATCGAGGAGCCGGATCTGGACAAGTTAGAGCCTTTTATCGGACCGCCACTGCGTGACAGCTTTATGGAATTCTACGGTTTCACCGCAAAGCAGGCAGAAGAAGCTGTGGCAAAATACAGAGAGCGCTTTCAGGATACGGGACTTTTTGAAAATGAGGTCTATACCGGTATCCCTAAGATGCTGCGGGAACTTCAGGCTAAGGGATATTTTCTGGCAGTAGCATCCAGCAAGCCCCAGGTATACGTAGAGCGTATCCTGGAACATTTTGATCTGAAAAAATACTTTGTTGTAGTGGTGGGCAGTGAACTGGACGGCAGAAGAGAGACCAAAGATCAGGTGGTACAGGAAACTCTGCGTCAGCTCTTTGGAGAGAGCCCTGTGGATCCCGCACAGGTCTATATGATCGGTGACAGAAAGTTCGATGTGGAAGGAGCCAGAGCGCTTGGAGTGGAGAGCGTGGGAGTGACCTACGGCTACGGAAGCAAGGAAGAATTAAAGGAAGCCAAAGCAGACTATATCGTGCAGTCCGTCGACGAACTGGAGAAATTCCTCCTCCGCGGCAGCGAAGAACTGCGAAACAGCAATCCCGATGCCAAAAAGAAAAATCCCATGTACCAGAGAATCTGGACAATGGTGTATTCTTTCCTGATGTTTATTTTGGTGCGTAACGTGATCCAGTATGCCCTGTTGGCACTTCTGTATCAGCTGGCACAGTCCGGAGCCTCCGGCGGACTGGTGGATCTTCTGATCCTGCGGGATGAGACCGGCGCCTATAACGGCTACTCCGGAGACGTCTCCAGCATCATAGCGGGACTGGGATTCATCGGCGGTGCCATTGCCGTATGGTCCACAGCGAAACTGCTCATTGACAAAAATAAAGAGGACATGCACCTAAGCCACCTTAAAAAAGAAGGCAAAGCCAGATACGCCCTGCTGGTGGCAGCGACCATCGGTGCCGTCATCGGATGCAACCTCCTGTTTGAACTCCTGGGAGTGACCAACAAATCCGAAGCTTATACCGAAGTTGCATCCCAGCAATATTCCGCACACTTTATCGTAGGAATCCTCGTATTTGGCTTCATTTCCCCCATAGCAGAGGAACTTTTGTTCCGCGGAGTTATCTATGGATACCTTCGCAGGTTCTTAAACCTCAGACTCGCCATAGCCCTGTCCGCCCTGATCTTCGGTGTCTACCACATGAATTACGTCCAGGGTGTGTACGGCTTCCTCATCGGCTGCCTTATGGCATATGCTTACGAATACTTCGGAGAGTTCAAAATGGCAATCTTTGTCCATGTGGCATCCAATGTCCTCGCCTACTGCCTCTCCTACACCGCCATCGCCGTCACCGGCTTTGTCAGCTGGCCTGTATGCGTGATTTTCCTGGCAGTGGCAGTTGTATCCCTCGGGATGCTCCACAAACAGAAAAATATATTTTAGGCAATAAAAAAGTACATTTGTCACCATCCAAATACTTGATAAGATATACAAAGATGGACAGCGTAACCCAGCAGCCGAAAACAGGGTAAGGATAAGCAGGCCACTACGCTCTGCAACATGAGTGCATCGTGCTAAAGCACGCGCGTGCCGCGTTCCTTGCCCTGTTCTCGACTGCGGAGATATTATATCTTAAAAGGAGCAACATATGAAATTCAGCATCATCGTAGTCTGCTTAAACCCAGGTCCTAAACTGAATCAGACCCTGGACAGCATCCTGTCCCAGACCTACCCTGATTTCGAGATCATCGTCAAAGACGGCGGCAGCCGCGACGGTTCCATAGAAACCATGCGCGAGGACAGACATATCCACTTATACCAGGAACCCGACCACAGCATCTACGAAGCCATGAATCAGGCAGTCTCCCATGTGACCGGCGACTATATTCTCTTCCTAAATTGCGGTGACCTTTTCTATGACAACGAAGTTCTGAGCCGCACCGCACAGTTCATGGAACAGCACCCGGCGAAACTTCAGGGCATCTACTACGGCGATACATACAGCGCGAAGACAGAGACGAAGATATCTTCCCCGCCTCGCATCACCGGTTTCGTCTGCTACCGCAACATTCCCTGCCACCAGTCCTGCTTTTATGCTGCAGACCTGTGCAGACAGAAGCCCTATGAACCCAAATATAAGATCCGTGCAGATTACGAACATTTCCTCTGGTGCTATTATCGTGCCAAAGCACCCATGCAGTATCTGGGACTTACCGTGTCCTCCTACGAGGGCGGCGGCTACTCTGAGACCAAGGAGAACCTGAAGCGCAGCGCTGCAGAACATAAGGAGATCACGACAAAATACATGAATCCCGGCGAACTGTTCCGCTACCGGGCAGTGATGGCACTGACGTTTGCGCCTCTTCGCACCGCACTGGCAGAGAGTAAACACTTTTCAGCAATATATCAGAAACTGATGAGCAAGGTGTATGGCCGGAAACAGGAAAAATAGGGGAAAAGCCCCAAAAAGTTGTGTGGAAAATATATTTTTAAAGAGAAAATTAATACAATTTCCAGATAACACACATGCAAATAATAGAATTGACAAATTATCTGACAATTCATAGAAAAATCTATATTTACAAATGAGAAAAATAGGTGTATAGTACAGAAAAGGTCGCAATGAGGCGCTCGAAAGAGTTTCATTGCGACCTTTTTTTGTTACTATTACGGTCTTGCGAATGAGGTTCAAAACAGTAACAGACGGATTAAGAAGAGAGAAATAGAAACCCGGAAAGGAGAACTATATGTTTGATGTAAAACAGGAGCTGCCCAAGGCACCATTATATCGGGAAGAATTTGAGCATGATAACTGCGGTATCGGAGCCTGTGTCAATATTCACGGAGAGAAGAGCCGCGCTACCGTTGAAAATGCGCTGAAGATCGTAGAGAATCTGGAGCACAGAGCCGGTAAGGATGCGGAAGGTAAGACCGGTGACGGTGTCGGTATTCTGACCCAGATCCCTCACAAATTTTTTGCAAGAGTCACAAAGGCTCTGGGCATGGATATCGGCGGAGAGAGAGAATACGGTGTCGGCATGTTCTTCTTCCCCCAGGAAGAGCTGCGCCGTAACCAGGCGAAGAAGATGTTCGAGATCATTGTGGAAAAGGAAGGAATGGAATTCCTCGGCTGGCGTGAAGTGCCCACTTTTCCCAATGTACTGGGACACAAGGCAGTAGAGTGCATGCCCTATATCATGCAGGGCTTTGTGAAAAAGCCCGTCGATGTGGAAAAAGGTCTGCCCTTCGACCGCAGACTTTACATTGCAAGGCGTGTATTCGAGCAGTCTTCCGATGATACCTATGTGGTCTCTCTTTCCAGCAGAACCATCGTATATAAAGGAATGTTCCTGGTGGGACAGCTTCGTACCTTCTTTGCAGACTTACAGAGTGAGGATTACGAATCTGCCATTGCTATGGTACATTCCCGTTTTTCCACCAACACCAACCCCAGCTGGGAGCGTGCTCATCCGAACCGTCTGATGGTACACAACGGTGAGATCAACACCATCCGCGGCAATGCCGATAAGATGCTGGCGCGCGAAGAGAACATGGAATCCGAGCATCTGAAGGGTCAGCTGCATAAGGTACTGCCTGCCATCAGCAAGACCGGTTCCGATTCCGCGATGTTAGACAATACATTGGAGTTCCTGGTAATGAGCGGCATGGAGCTGCCTCTGGCAGTCATGATCGCCATCCCCGAACCCTGGGCGAATAACAAGGCAATGTCCCAGACCAAGAGAGATTTCTACCAGTATTACGCTACCATGATGGAGCCCTGGGACGGTCCCGCATCCATCCTGTTCTCCGACGGAGATATCATGGGAGCCGTGCTGGACAGAAACGGTCTGCGTCCTTCTCGTTACATGATCACGGATGACGATACGCTGATCCTGTCCTCTGAGGTAGGTGTGCTTCCCATTGATCCCACGAAGATCAAAGTAAAAGAAAGACTTCGTCCCGGTAAGATGCTTTTGGTCGATACCGTACAGGGAAGAGTCATCGACGATGAGGAGATCAAAGAAAAATATGCTTCCAGACAGCCTTATGGAGAATGGCTGGACAACAATCTGACCGAACTGAAGAGCATCCATATCCCGAACTATCGTGTTCCGGAATACACCTACGAAGAGCGCCAGCGGATGCAGAAGGCTTTTGGCTACACCTACGATGAAATGAAGCAGAGCATTCTGCCGATGGCAAAGAACGGCAGCGAAGCCATCGCAGCCATGGGTGTGGATACCCCACTGCCAGTGCTGAGTAAGACGAATCATCCGCTGTTCCATTATTTCAAGCAGCTGTTTGCACAGGTGACCAACCCGCCCATTGATGCCATCCGTGAGGAGATCGTAACCTCCACCACCGTATACATCGGTACCGAAGGCAACATCCTGGAGGAGACTCCGAAGAACTGTAACGTTCTGAAGGTCAACAACCCGATCCTGACCAACACCGATCTCTTGAAGATCAAGAACATGAAAGTAGACGGCTTCAAGGTAGAAGTCGTACCTATCGTATATTATAAGAACACCAGCTTAGAGCGTGCCATTGACCGACTGTTCGTGGAAGTGGACAGAGCTTACAGAGAAGGCGTGAACATTCTGATCCTGTCCGACAGAGGCGTGGATGAGAACCATGTGCCCATTCCTTCCCTGCTTGCCGTATCTGCCCTGAACCAGTATCTGGTACGCACCAAGAAGAGAACCAGAGTCGCACTGATCCTGGAGTCCGGTGAACCCCGGGAAGTACACCATTTTGCTACATTGCTTGGCTATGGTGCCTGCGCTATCAACCCTTATCTGGCACAGGATACCATCCGCGAGCTGATCGAGAGCAATATGCTGGACAAAGATTATTATGCTGCAGTGGATGATTACAACAACGCTGTTCTCCACGGCATTGTCAAGATCGCTTCCAAGATGGGCATCAGCACTATCCAGTCCTATCAGGGATCCCAGATCTTTGAGGCTATCGGTATTGCACCGGAAGTGATCAGTAAGTATTTCTCCAACACCGTATGTCGTGTGGGAGGTATTACCTTAAAAGATATTGAGCAGCAGGTAGACGACCTGCACTCTCAGGCATTTGATCCGCTGGGACTGAAAAACGACCTGACCTTAAACAGCCCCGGACACCACAAGATGCGCAGCGGCGGTGACGAGCATCTGTACAACCCTGCTACCATCCATATGTTACAGGAATCCACCAGACGCGGTGATTATCAGATGTTCAAGCAGTACACTGCCATGGTCAACGATGAAGATTCCATCAAGAACCTCAGAGGACTGATGGACTTCAATTATCCGAAAAAGGGTGTGCCGATCGAGGAAGTAGAGCCGGTAGAGTCCATCGTGACCAGATTCAAGACCGGTGCCATGTCCTACGGTTCCATTTCCAAGGAAGCCCATGAGACCATGGCCATCGCCATGAACCATCTGCACGGCAAGAGCAATTCCGGTGAAGGCGGCGAGGATCTGGACCGTCTTACCGTAGGTCCGGATGGACTCAACCGTTGTTCCGCCATCAAGCAGGTAGCCAGCGGACGTTTCGGCGTCACCAGTCGTTACCTGGTAAGTGCACAGGAGATCCAGATCAAGATGGCACAGGGAGCAAAACCCGGCGAGGGCGGACATCTGCCCGGAGGAAAGGTGTATCCATGGATCGCCAAGACCAGACATTCCACACCCGGTGTGGCCCTGATCTCTCCGCCCCCTCATCACGATATTTATTCCATTGAGGATCTGGCGCAGCTGATCTACGATCTGAAAAATGCCAACACCCAGGCAAGAATTTCCGTGAAGCTGGTATCTGAAGCCGGTGTGGGAACCGTAGCAGCCGGTGTAGCCAAGGCGGGAGCCCAGGTCATCCTGGTATCCGGTTATGACGGCGGTACCGGTGCGGCACCGAGAAACTCCATCCACAATGCCGGACTTCCCTGGGAGCTGGGACTGGCAGAGACCCATCAGACCCTGATCATGAATGGATTGCGTAATAAAGTCCGTATCGAGACCGATGGTAAGCTGATGAGCGGCAGAGACGTAGCCATTGCAGCGATTCTGGGCGCCGAGGAGTTCGGTTTTGCTACCGCTCCGTTGGTAACCATGGGTTGTGTCATGATGAGAGTATGTAATCTGGATACCTGTCCGGTAGGTGTGGCTACCCAGAACCCGGAGCTGCGGAAAAACTTCCGCGGTAAGCCGGAATATGTGGAAAACTTTATGAAATTTATCGCACAGGAGCTGCGGGAATACATGGCAGCACTGGGAGTGCGTACCGTAGATGAGCTGGTGGGCAGAACTGATCTGCTGAAGAGAAAAGAGCATCTGACCGAGCGTCAGGAGGAAGTGGATCTGACCCAGATCTTAAGCAATCCTTACGAGGGCAGCAAGCAGAAGGTGACCTTCGATCCCAGGCAGGTCTATGACTTCCAGTTAGAGAAGACACTGGATGAGAAGGTGCTGTTAAAGCAGTTAGGAAAAGCCATCGACGCAGGACAGAAGCGCAGCATCGAAGTAGACGTCAGCAACACCGATCGTGCTTTCGGTACGATCCTTGGAAGCGAGATCACCAGAAAACTGGGCGATGAAGTGGAAGAGGATACCTACCATGTACTGTGTAAGGGTGCCGGTGGACAGTCCTTCGGAGCCTTTATCCCCAAGGGTCTGACTCTGGAACTGGTAGGCGACAGCAATGACTACTTCGGTAAGGGCTTATCCGGCGGTAAGCTGGTGGTATATCCTCCCCAGGGCAGCAAGTTCAAGGCTGAGGAAAATATCATCATCGGTAATGTGGCACTGTACGGTGCAACCTCCGGTAAAGCATTCATCAACGGTGTGGCAGGCGAACGTTTCTGCGTACGTAACTCAGGTGCCATCGCAGTTGTCGAAGGTGTAGGTGATCATGGCTGTGAATATATGACCGGCGGACGCGTGGTAGTCCTGGGAGCCACCGGTAAAAACTTTGCAGCCGGTATGAGCGGCGGTATCGCTTATGTACTGGATGAAGGCAACGATCTGTACAAGCGTCTGAATAAGGAAATGGTATCTTCCAGCGAGATCACATCCAAATATGATGTGCTGGAGTTGAAATCCATGATCCAGGAGCATGTGGCACTGACTAATTCCGCCAAGGGTAAGGAAGTGCTGGACAACTTTGGAGAGTATCTGCCCAAGTTCAAGAAGATCATCCCTCATGACTATGAGAGAGTTCTGAAGACCATCGTACAGATGGAGGAAAAGGGACTGAGCGCAGAGCAGGCACAGATCGAAGCATTCTATGCCAACACCAGAAAGTAAATGGGAGGCCAGTGTAAAAAGCAATCCTGAAGATTACTTTTTACACGACTAATTTGTGTCGCGGGCGCCACAAATTAGTTTATCGCAGAACTAAATCTGAAATTTAGTTCGCGATTCTTCCGACGCCGACGCGTCTGCAGAATGGAGAGAGTCATGGGAAAACCAACGGGATTTATGGAATATAAAAGGGAAGTCAGCGTGGCTGAGGATCCGAAGAAGAGAATACAGCATTTTAACGAATTCCATGAGCATCTGCCGAAGGAAAAGCAGCGTTTACAGGGTGCCAGATGTATGGAATGCGGCGTGCCCTTCTGCCAGTCGGGTATGATGATCTGCGGTATGGCCAGCGGATGCCCCCTGCACAATCTGGTGCCGGAGTGGAATGATCTGGTATATACCGGCAACTGGCAGCAGGCTTACAACCGTCTGAAGAAGACCAACAATTTCCCCGAGTTCACTTCCAGAGTATGCCCTGCCCTGTGTGAGGCGGCATGTACCTGCGGGCTGAACGGGGATCCGGTCTCCACTAAGGAGAACGAATATGCCATCATTGAAAACGCCTACAGCGAGGGCTATGCGGCAGCCAAGCCCCCTGTGGTACGCACCGGCAAAAAGGTAGCAGTCATCGGCAGCGGTCCCTCCGGACTGGCAGCAGCGGATCTGCTGAACCAGAGAGGACATCAGGTCACAGTATTTGAGCGTTCCGATCGTGTGGGAGGACTGTTGATGTACGGCATCCCTAACATGAAGCTGGAGAAACAGATCATCGACCGCAAGATCAATATTATGAAGGAAGAGGGTGTCACCTTTGTCACCGGAACCGACATCGGCAAGGATATCAAGGCATCCAAGCTTTTGCATGATTTTGACCGTGTCGTACTGGCATGTGGTGCTTCCAACCCCAGAGACATCAATGCTCCCGGCAGAGATGCCAAGGGAATCTATTTCGCGGTGGATTTCCTGAAAGCGAATACCAGGAGTCTGTTGGATTCAAATTTTGAAGATAAAAAATATGTGGAGACCAAGGGGAAGAATGTGGTCATCATCGGCGGTGGTGATACCGGTAATGACTGCGTGGGAACCTCCATTCGTCATGGAGCAAAATCTGTGACCCAGATCGAGATGATGCCCAAGGCACCGGACAAAAGAGCTGAGAACAATCCCTGGCCCGAATGGCCGAAGGTCTGCAAGACCGATTACGGCCAGGAAGAAGCCATTGCGGTCTACGGACATGATCCGAGGATTTATGAGTCCACGGTCAAGGAATTTATCAAGGATAAGAATGGCAATCTGAAAGCTGTGAAGATCGTGAAGCTGTCCTGGGAAAAGGATCCGGCTACCGGACGCATGAAGATGCAGGAGATCGCCGGAAGCGAGCAGATCCTGGATGCGGAGATCGTACTGATCGCAGCAGGCTTCTTAGGAACCCAGAAATACATTGCCGATGCTTTCGGAGTGGAATTAAATGAACGCACCAATGTAAAAACTGCACCCGGGAAATACCAGACCAGTGTGGAAAATGTATTCGTTACCGGCGATATGCACAGGGGACAGTCTCTGGTGGTGTGGGCGATCCGCGAAGGCAGAGAAGCTGCACATGCTGTGGATGAGAGCCTGATGGGGTATTCTAATCTGGTGATCCAGTAGTAATCTCAATTTTACATAGAAAAATCATTTGCTTCCGGGCGAAAAGATGGTATGATAGAAGCAATGATGTATAGTCGCTTTGGCGGCGGATTGAGAGGACGAAATGGACAAGATTATTTTAACAGGTGACAGACCCACCGGAAGATTACATGTGGGACATTATGTAGGCTCCTTAAGAAGACGTGTGGAGTTACAGAATTCCGGTGAATATAAGAAAACTTTTATCATGATCGCAGATGCACAGGCACTGACGGACAATATCGAGAATCCCGAGAAGGTACGTCAGAACATTATCGAAGTGGCACTGGACTATATGTCCTGCGGACTGGATCCCAGTAAGGCAACGATCTTCATCCAGTCTCAGATCTCCGAGCTGTGTGAACTGACCTTTTATTATATGGATCTGGTAACCGTAGCGAGATTACAGAGGAATCCGACCGTTAAGAGCGAGATCCAGATGCGTAACTTCGAAGCCAGCATCCCCGTGGGATTTTTCACTTATCCCATCAGCCAGGCATCCGATATTACGGCTTTCAAGGCAACCACCGTTCCCGTAGGCGGCGACCAGCTGCCCATGATCGAGCAGACCAGAGAGATCGTGCATAAATTCAACACGGTATATTCACCGGTATTGGTGGAGCCCAAGGCACTGCTGCCGGAGAACGAGGCATGTCAGAGACTGCCGGGCATCGACGGCAAAGCGAAAATGAGTAAATCCCTGGGCAACTGTATCTATCTGTCAGACAGCGCAGACGATGTACGTACTAAGATCATGAGCATGTACACTGATCCCGAGCATCTGCTTGTCAGTGATCCCGGACATTTAGAGGGCAATACGGTATTCACTTATCTGGATGCGTTCTGTCGGCCGGAGCACTTCGAGAGATATCTGCCGGATTATGCAAATCTGGACGAGCTGAAGGCTCATTACACCAGAGGCGGTCTGGGTGACGTGAAGGTGAAGAAGTTCTTAAATAACGTAATGCAGGAGACCTTAGAGCCCATCCGTAACCGTAGAAAAGAATTAGAGAAGGATATTCCCGCCGTGTACGAGATCCTGAAGAAGGGCAGCGACGAGGCCCGCACGGTGGCAGCACAGACATTATCTGAGGTGAAGAGTGCAATGCGTATCAACTACTTTGATGATGCGGAACTGATCCGTATGCAGAGTGAAAAATACGAGGGACAGTAAGATAATTTATTAACGCTTCAGAAGTTTACTTCCGGAGCGTTATTGTTATCTGCAGGATTTCTACAGAGTACAGAAGGAGGCATAAATTATGACTGATAGGGACACGGGAAATAATAGGAAGAATAATATTTCCGGACAGGATGAGATATTTGATTATGAAGATCTTTCGGAAGAAGATGATTTTGCAGAGGATGACTTTGCGGATGACTCTCCGGAAGACGGTGAAATCGTTATCCACTTCAAACTATGGATGATTCCTGCATTTATCGGTATGGTGATTCTGGCGATTCTGATCTGTATTCCTCTGTGGAAGTTAAGCCATCATAATAGTAACGACGGGGGCGGGGATACACTTCCAGCGGTGATAGTAACGGAAGAGACTAAGGCGATGGAGACTGTTACAGAACCTGAGACCACGGCAACCCCAGAACCGACAGCGGCACCCACGGCTACCCCGGAGCCTGCAACTCCTGAGCCGACTGCAACGCCCACGCCTGCGGCAACCCCGGAGAACCGACCGGTAGTGGAAGATACCCCGGCACCTGCACCGGTATCCGATGGCAGCATGACTTTTATAGAGGTAAATGATACTGTCACCGCGAAAGATGTGAGCAATCTCCGCAGCACGCCATCGACCTCAGAGGAAGGGAATGTGGTGGGGCAGTTGAAAAACGGTGAGACACTGACGCGCACCGGCAGAAATGATGACACCGGTTGGTCAAGACTTAATTACAACGGGCAGACTGTCTATGCGGTATCCGCTTATCTGACTACGGACACCTCTTATAAGACACCGACAGTGCCGGTGAATTCCAACCGAGTCAGCACCCAGGACGGCAGAGTTATTGTATTCGTGGATTGTGATGACTATATTACGCCTAAGGATCTGATTAACCTGCGGACAGAACCCAGCACCAGTGAGGGGGAGAGCACCGTGCGTACCCAGGTAAGGAACGGAACGAATCTGCACCGCACCGGATACAGTGAAGCCTCCGGCTGGTCCAGAGTGGAGTACAACGGCGAGATTCTGTATGCTGTGACGAATTACGTAGTGTCCGGAACAGCCCCGGAATGATCCGGATATTTGAAAAGGGCAGAATGCAAAGAAGCGGTATCTTTACGGGATACCGCTTCTTTAGCGTAAGATTTTATTAGAGAAAAGTATTAGGGACTGGCGAATTTATTTCGGTCTCACGGTCAGTCTCTGGATCAGACCGTTTTCATCGGTCTCACGAACCGTGGCGATAGCCATGATGTTGTAGCCGCCGAAGTTAGCAATGAATTCGGCCTGCTCGTCATTAACGACCTCAGCATCTAAAATGGAGTAACGGCGGAAGCCGAATTTGTTACGGAAGAACATGTTAATGGCTTCTTTTCCGTAGATATGATACTCCTGTTGGGAAGCGGAGGTGGTACAATAGTCACACAGAATGCCGTCGGGAGTGAACAACTCTGCAAGTCCGGCAAAATCTTTATTTTCCATAGCTTCTACATATTTTTCAATGGGTCTCATAGCATGTTCCTCCTTAATATACCTTTTCAGAATTTAACAGTGCATCGGTACCGCCGTCTACGAACATGATGTTGCCGTTGACGCCTCTGGCGGAATCGGAAGCTAAAAATACCATAACTTCCGCAATCTCTTCCGGTGCCATCAGACATTCCTGACCGTACTTAGTGGGAATGGGGAGAGCGTTCAGCGCCATCTTCGCGGTGGTGCTCATGGTAGCGGTCATGGCAGTATGTACGTTGCCGGGAGCTACTGCATTGATGCGGACACCGTTGGCTGCCCAGGTAGCGGAGACTCTGCGGACCCATCTTGCCAGAGCGTACTTGGTGGATACATAGAGGCTGTTACCTACGGAGAGGTTGGTGGAATCCATAGAGGATACCAGGCTTAATACTCTCTTTTCATCGCCGATGTTATTCAACAGATCTACGATATCTTTCCGTCCGGCACCCTGGGAAATGGTGTTGGATACGGTGACTACGCAGCTGCCGTGCTTTTTCTGCAGGAGGTCGTAGACGCCCTTTGCAATGGCTACGGTCCCGAAATAGTTCAGGGAAATGATCAACTCCAGATTGCCGCAGGCACCGGAGACACCGGCATTACAGATCATGCCGTCGAGACCTTCGGGATGCAGCTCGTGCAGCTTGTCTACTGCAGTCTGTCTTCCCTCCGGCGTGGCCAGGTTCACACAGATGTCGCCGCCCTTCAGATCAATGTTGATGACTTCGTGTCCTTTTTGAAGCAACAGTTCTTTTGTCTTGGCGCCGATTCCGCTGGATGCGCCGGTGATTGCATATACGCCCATATTAATCCTCCTTGTTTTCCGAAGGAAAATCCTGCTCTTCATGAGGAACTACCCTTTTGGTGCGGAGAGAATTTGTCCTTCCTGCTTGCTTTTACTTTATAAGTTTATTATAATAAAAACTGACCTCTTTTAAATAACCAAAATAAGAAAATATAAGGATACCAGATGCTAACCTATGACCTGACTGCACGTGGCAGAAAAACCATGTATGAATACTTATATGAAGCAATGAAGGCTGACATCTTAAGCGGTCGGCTGACTGCCGGAGAGAAGCTTCCTTCAAAACGAGCGTTTGCTGAGCACTTGCAGGTAAGTGTCAAGACTGTGGAAAATACCTACGAGCAGCTGCTGTTGGAAGGCTATATCCGGTCGGAGGAGAAGAGAGGATATTTTGTCAATCGTCTGGAAGTGAAGAGCACAGCCACTCCGGCGTATGCTTCCTTTGTGACCCGTTTCCGGGAGGAGGAATATCTGGCGGATCTGACGGCAAATAATATTCAATATGATAAGTTCCCCTTTGCCACCTGGGCGAAGATCATGCGTCAGACCCTGACGGATTACGATACGTCTCTGCTTAAGACAGTTCCTTTTAATGGAGTGGAAAAATTAAGAGTGGCAATCGCGGAGCATTTGTACAGGTACCGCGGCATGCAGGTATCGCCCGATCATATTATTGTGGGTGCGGGAACGGAATATCTATACAGCCGCCTGTTACAGCTCCTTGGGAAAAATGCAAAATTCGGCGTGGAGAATCCGGGCTACCGCAAAATTACGAAATTATATGAAGTGGGCGGCGTGGCATGGGATTATGTAGACATCGACGGACAGGGAATGAAGGTGGAGCAGCTGGAGGAAAAGTGCATTACTGTGGCGCATGTGTCGCCGGAACACCATTTTCCCATCGGACTGGTCATGCCGGTGGGAAGACGGCAGGAGCTGCTTCGCTGGGCGGCAGAGGAGCCGGAACGTTATATCGTGGAGGATGATTTCGACTGTGAGTTCCGCATGGTGGGCAAACCCATCCCTTCCATGCAGTCCATGGATCGGAATCACAGAGTTATCTATATCAATACTTTTTCCAAGACTATGGTACCGTCCTTACGTATCGGCTATATGGTGCTGCCGGAGAAACTGATGGAACGGTATATTTCCACCATGAATTTCTATTCCTGTACGGTATCCGGTTTTGAGCAATATGCCATGGCGGCTTTTCTGGAACAGGGATATTTTGAGCGGCACATTCGGAGACTGATCAACGATTACAGAGGGCAGAGAGAGCGGATCTGCCGGATGTTTCGTGGGTCACCCTTAAGCCGGATCAGTCAGATCTATCAGGATGATGCCGGAACCCATTTTTTACTGCATGTGCGGACGGATTTAAGCGATGTGGAGATCAAGTGGGCGGCAAGGCAGCGTGGAATCCTGGTGAACTGCCTGTCTGAGTACTGTTTTGCAGATACGCAGAAATACCGTGGAATCCTGGTCATTCATTATTCTGATATGGAGGATGAGGTGCTGCAAAAAGTGATCGGGGCGCTGGAAGAGATTTTTTTATAATTTATAATTTTTTCCAAATGCGGGAACACTGACAAAAAAGAATGTAGTGTTATCGCATGGAAGGAGAAATTATGAATCAGAGAGTGGGAAGAAGCAGCATCCGTCTGGCACAGCCTGTGTGTGTGGTCGCAGGTGCCAGTATCGTAGGAAAAAAAGAGGGCGAAGGACCGTTAGGTGCCTTGTTCGACATGGTGGGAGAGGATGATCTCTTCGGCTGTAAGACCTGGGAGGAGGCGGAAAGTAATCTCCAGAAGGACGCAGTCTACATGGTCATGGAAAAGGCCGGGTGGAAAGCAGAGGATGTTTCGTATCTCTTCGCCGGTGATCTGTTGGGACAGTGCATTGCCACTTCCTTCGGTATCTCCGCTTACAATATTCCTCTGTTTGGTGTCTACGGAGCCTGCTCCACCTGTGGGGAAACGCTGACACTGGGAGCTGTGATGGCAGCGGGAGGTTATGCGGAGCATGTGGTCTGTGTGACTTCCAGTCATTTTGCCAGCGCGGAGAAAGAGTTTCGTTTTCCGTTAGATTATGGAAACCAGAGACCGCTGTCTGCCAGCTGGACCGTGACAGGAAGCGGAGCCTTTGCCCTGGGGCTGAATCAGAAATGCAGAGCTCATATCACCGGCATGACTCCCGGACGGATCGTGGACTATGGACTCAAGGATTCCATGAACATGGGGGCCTGCATGGCACCTGCCGCCGCAGATACCATCGAACGCCACCTGGAGGATTTTCATGTGCAGCCTCAGGAATATGACCGGATCATCACCGGGGATCTGGGAAGCGTGGGACAGACAGTGTTGATCGATCTGCTGCGGGAAAAAGGAATTGATATTGCCGGCAGACACAGTGACTGCGGCATTGAGATCTTTGATGCAGATGCCCAGGACACCCATGCAGGTGGCAGCGGCTGCGGCTGCAGCGCCGTGACTCTGGCAGCATATATTCTGCCGAAGCTGGAATCCGGCGAATGGAAAAAAGTCCTTTTCCTACCCACCGGAGCCCTGCTCAGTAAGACCAGCTTTAATGAAGGCAAAAGTGTGCCGGGGATCGCACATGCGGTAGTGTTGGAGAGTCCGGCGGTGAAATAGTGAAAAGCAGCAGGTCAGAAATGATTTGCTGCTTGATTTCTTTTAGAGAAAAGTCTAAGTATTTCATGGTATTTTAGAAATGGGCATGGTAAAATATTTATGATGCCAGGGTCAAAAGGTCTAAGCCCACATGAGCTTGCTCATAAGTGGGTGAAAGACCTTAGGACCCGCCCCGATATGAGCATAAAAGTGGGATGATAATCCCACGATATGCGAATATTGGGTAGGGTGCTATGTGCCAGTGGCACATGTCTAGCACGGACCGAAGCGGAGCGGAGAAGTGGGAGTGCGTAGCACGGAGCAATCCGTAGGCATCAAAGTCGGGGGCTATTGACCCCGACATCATATTTATAATGATGTAAAAAGTGCAGGCAATAAAGAAGATAGGACATGCAGTGTCTCATTGGGAGGAATTATCCATGGCAGAAGATATGCTGTTTTCTGGTGAATCCAAGAATATTGAATATAAAGTAATTGTACCGGATAAAAGCGAAAAATATATGAAAACAGTAGTAGCTTTTGCTAATGGCAGAGGTGGAAAGATTGTTTTCGGAATAGATGATAAAACTTTAGATATTGTTGGAATGGATGTAGATAATATCTATAAAACCATGGATGCCATTACCAATGCTATTTCTGATGCCTGTGAACCTGCAATCAGACCGGATGTTGCGTTACAGACAATTAAGGATAAGACAGTGATTGTAGTGGAGATTCTACCGGGTGCACAGCGTCCATATTATATCAAATCACTTGGAATGGTTGATGGTACTTATGTGCGGGTAGCCGGTACAACCAGACATGTGGAAGGATATATGTTAAAGGAATTGATTTTGGAGGGACAGAATCGTTATTTTGACAGTGAGATATGCCAAAGTATGACAGTTTCCGACGATGAGATAGAGAGATTGTGTAAAAGTATGAAAGAAACTGCTATGAGAAACACATGGCAGGATAGTGAAAAATCAAAAATTAAAGATGTTACCAAAAATGTGTTAGTTTCATGGGGAGTGTTGAAAGAAGTAGAAGGTAAGGTATACCCGACAAATGCCTATGCACTTTTAACAGGCAAAATGCCGCAAATGCCTGTAATTCAATGTGGTGTGTTCAAAGGAACGAATCGTGCACATTTTGTTGACCGTAGGGAATTTGAAGGCTCTATTCTGGAGCAGATGGAAGCGGCATACCAGTATGTTCTTGAAAAAATCAATATGGGAATGATGATAACAGGGATGTACAGACAGGATGTATATGAGCTGCCGACAGACAGTATTCGTGAGTTGATTGCGAACGCAGTGGCACACCGCAGTTATCTGGAACCGGGAAATATTCAGGTGGCATTGTTTGATGACAGACTGGAAGTAACTTCTCCGGGAATGCTTTTGAATAATGTTACGATTTCAAAAATGATGGAAGGCTATTCAAAACCGAGGAATCCGGCAATCGCAAGAGCATTTGCTTATATGAAGATCATTGAAAAGTGGGGAACCGGAATACCGAGATTATTTGAAGCATGCGAGGAATATGGATTACCGAAACCGGAACTGATCGATTTTGATGGAGACTTCAGGGTGAATATGTATCGAAAGGTAGAAAGTGAGCCTGGTGTCAATGGTGTGACTACCCAAGCTACCCAAGGTACTACCCAAGCTACCCAAGGTACTACCCAAGCTGAGTTGAGTGAGGATGACAAGGCGGTGCTGATGTCAATCGTAGAAGATCCTCATATTACACAGAAAGAAATGGCTGCAAAATTAGATTGGAAAATTGACCGGGTAAAATATTATCTTAATAAGTTAAAGAAAAAAGGAATTATAGAACGTGTTGGAACTAGCCAAAAAGGGCATTGGAAAATAGTAGTAGAGGAAAGTGAATTGTAGGGAAATTTTTCGGGATACAACAAATGCCAGTAAAACGGACAGAAAGTGACGGAAACGCAACAGAAAATATTTTATAGTGTATGCTCGGCGGTAAGTTACTAAAGGTTCGTTTTAGGTATAAATGGTATTCACTCGAAGCAGTAGAATACATGTTAATTTTTGACTACAAAAGTTATTAAAGACCTGATAAAAGAGATTAGAGGCAAGAAAAGAACCGTTTATGTAGCTAAAGGCGAGGTTTACAGAAATGATGTGGACTAATATGATGTAGCAAGGTGAGATAGTGGAAACAATGTTGTTATAAATGTGTAGGGTTAAGAAACGCTAATTGTGATACATAAGTTGCTTTTGATACTTATATTGGATAAGGGAGGCAAGATTAGGATGGTAGTGCAAAATAGTGAAGCTTTAGCTTTGCTTGGATATATAATTGTAACAAACGAAGAAATGCATTCTTATCAAATTAGATATTTGAACAGTTTTTTGGAAAAAGAAGGGTTAATTGATTATAAGTGTCAGATTTATGAAGTAATACATGACTTGGACGAAAAGACAAGTCTTGGTAGTGCAATCAATGCATTTCGTGATGAAAACTATGACAATAAGGTTATTATTTATACATGCTGCTTACAATTAGCATTGATTGATTCTGAAGTTTGTGACAAAAAAAACGGCATTGATTCGGAAGAAGTAAAAATTTTGGATGAATTGGGTAAATGCTTCAATGCTAAAGATAAGAAAAATATAGTCAACAGAGCGATTGTTGATATTCGCAAGATTCGAAGAGAATATGATAAAGTGAATATAAAAAAGGAATTTGATATTGACCTAAGAAAAGTAAAGACAATAGCAAGAGAAGATTATGAGGTGTTTACCGATGTTCTTGATACGATAATAAATGAATGCAACTATTTGGAGCAAAAGATTACAAATTACCAAGGAATTAAAAATAAAGCGTTGAAACTATCAGTGGAGGAATTTTCCAAGAAATATCAAGAGGAAATATTTAATGAAATCCAAATGATTAAAGCAAATAGTTTTCAAAAGGAGTTGGCTAGTAAAAATTTTTCTATTGCATTAATGGGCAGGACAAAGGCTGGAAAATCTACATTGCATTCAGTTATGTGTGATGAGGGAGAAGAATTCATAGGTAAAGGAAGGCAAAGAACTACCCGTTTTAATAGAGTTTTTACCTGGAATGGACTAAAGATAATAGACACACCAGGGATAGGTGCGGGTGAAATTGAAGGGGAAAAGGATACAGAGATAGCTTACAAAACAATCTCGCAAGCGGATATTATATGTTATGTTGTTGCGGATGATTCTATTACAGAAGAAATCCTAAAAATGTTAGATGAAATTGCAATGTTTCATAAACCACTGATAGTAGTCTTAAATCATAAGGATGATATCAACAAGAAAAGTCACCTAAAAACTTTCATTGAAAATCCAAATGACTGGAAAGATACGGTTGGAGAAAAAAATCTCGCTGGGTGGGTAAATAGATTAAAAAGAAATGCAGAAAAAGGAGGATATGGTGATTCGTTTAAGGTTATTCCGGTATTTCTGTTGGCAACGATAAAAGGGAAAAAAGAGAACAACAAGATGTTTTATAAAGCTTCAAATTATGATAGTTTTATAAAAACAATAGAGGAAATAATATCGAAAAATTCTATGATATATAAGTCACAAACTATGCTAAATGAACCTTCTATACATATCAATTTAATATTAAATAGATTAAAGGTGGAAAAGAATAGATTAATCTCATTTAAAGATAAGGTGGAAAAAATAAGGAAAAGAACAACTCAAGACTTGGGTTTTTTACATAGGGAGGTTAGAATTGGGATAGAAACTGGTATAAATACAATTTTTGATAATTTTAAGACGCAGTGTGAAGGCGAGTTTGTTGAAAAATGTCACAACAATCGCGATGTGACAGAATTAAAAGCCACATATCTTGGGTTTATTTCTGAATTCAAGATACAAGATAAAATACAGTATAAAGCAGAAGAAGTGTTTATGGATTATCGAGAAAAGATAAATTCTATAGTTAATGATTTGGAAGATGAAATACGATATGCAGACATAAATATTAGCAAAAGTATAAATGAGGATGGAGTGGATAACTTGAAAATTCCGTTTGCAAATATCCCAATCAAAGGAACATTAAAGGTTATATCAATGGGACTTGATGTTGCGGCTATTTGGATTCCGTTTTTAGCACTTATCTCAGTTCCTATTTCGATTATTAGTGGATTGTTTAAGAGTCAAAATCAAAAAATAGATGAGAGCAAAAAGATAGCGATGGAGAATTTTTCATTAATGGTCGTTAATCAAGAAAAGCGGTATAAAGAGAGCGTGATGCGTGAAGTATACAAATGTCTTGAACAAGATGAAAGAGAAATTGATTTCTTATTAAATCCGTTATTAGAACAAAGCAATGAAGTGTTGGAATATATCCAGAATTGTGAAAAGAGTCTTGAGGACAACCTGAAACGATTGAATAATTATTATGCAGCAAGGATCCTTGAGTTTATATGTGAATCTAATAATGAATTAATTATTGATGCAGAAAACGACGTAAATTCTTTTAGAAATTATACTAATCATGTTTTTGATATAAGAACAAGAGTTAATGAAAATTACAATGTCAAGAAGATAAGAAATTTAACTGGAGAAAAAGTAAGTATTAGAATAATTTAGGTGAGAAAGCGAGGACTTAAAATGAAAGAAACATTTAATTTACAAGATGTAATAAAGCAAACGGAAGAATTAGGAGAATTGCTTAAGGAAGCACTCATAAAATGTGAAAAGCCGGATATTCTTGAACAAATGCATGAACAGTTGGAAAGAATACAGGGTGAGGAAATCAAAATGGTTTTCGTTGGTCAATATTCAGCTGGAAAGTCTACTTTAATAAAAGCACTAACAGGTAATAAATCAATTGCGATAGATTCAGATATTGCAACAGATACTGTTCGAAATTATCCTTGGGGAAATCAAGTGCTGCTTGTAGATACTCCTGGTTTAAATACGAATGAAAACGAAATGCATGATGAGTTGACTATAAAAGCGATAGGTGAAGCAGACTTAATTGTATATTGCATTACAAGCGATTTATTCCATGAAGTAACTCGAAATGATTTTCTGAATTTAGCATCCAAATATCGAAGTAAATTATTTCTTGTTATAAACAAGATGAATAAAGAGAGCGGTGATTATGAAGAACTTGTATATAATTATACCGAGAGTATAAATAAGACGTTTGCACCAGAATACTCTTTGACGGAATTCCATCATTTTTTTGTAGACGCAGCTGATTATTTGACGGGATTGGATAAAAATGATCATGATTACATTGATGATAGTCATTTTGAGGGCTTTATTGAAGAATTAAATAGATTTATTGCAGTGAAAAGATTAACGGCAAAGCTTATTACCCCTGTTGACATTATTGAAAGTATAGCTGAGGAAGCACTCACAGAACTTGAGAACGATGAGCATATAAGAGAGAACCGTCTTTTGACTGAAAAAATTATAAAAGCGGTTCGTGCAAATAAAAAATTGTTTGTTAAAGCATGCGCGGATGAGATTCAAAAAGCCTCAAATAAGTATATTCAAAAGGGAACTGAGATATCATTAGAGTTGGGTGAAAAAAATATTTCATTTCATGATGACGACTTGCAAAATTTCTCAGAACCGATTCAGGAAAGTCTCTGTAATAATATTACATCATATTTTGAACAATATGCTCAAACTGCTGAAAATGAAGTTCAGGAAATACTAACTTCAGAAATGGCTATGCATTTCTTTAATGAAGATAAAAAATGCTTAGAACATGATATAGAATACAAAAATAATTCAGCGGAGGATTATATTAACAAAGCAAATGAAGCTATTGGTAAGGTAACAGTAAATGCTGTTCCTAAAGTTAATAGCATGTTAGCAAAATGGGCTAATGCTACGGAGGGACAAAAAATCACCATTTGGACTGTGAAAGGTTCGGATTTGCACAATGTTGTATTAAAGATTGGAAAGAAACTCGGGCATAAATTTAAGCCGTTTGAAGCTCTTAAAGTTAGCAAACGCATTGCAGAATTAAGTAAGTGGGTTGGTCCGGTTTTGACGGGGGCAGGAACGTTGCTAGAACTTGTGGGCATGATTGTTGAATATGGTGCTGACAAAAAGGTTCAAAAAGTAAAAGAAGGCATTAAAGCCACATTCCAAGGAATGGCGGATGAAAATGAAACCTATTATAATGAACAGGTTAATGAAGCAGCAAAAGAATTCGACGAAATTGAAGATATGTTAAATGCTGAATTGGATCGGCTTGCAAATGAAAGAAAAAATAATAAAGAGGTCAATCAGATACTTATGGACCTTAAGAAAAAAGCTTTTGATCTTAAGAGAAAAATAGAGTATCCGGAATGATGATGGTAGGATATGCTTATCTATTAAAGGCAGGAACTCTGATATAGTCGTTGTTTATTGAAAGGAGTTTTATCAAGCCGGTTACAGCGTTCCTTCTTAACGTTGGGACAGGGTTGGTTACAGATAGGGAAGGATGTACATTTGATACCGTAAAGAAAGATAAGTCTAACCATCATTTTATATGAAAGAGTAAATATCGAGCGTGCGGAAGTAAATTCCACTGTATAAGTGCAGTAGAATTAAATAAAAAAATTAGGTCATAGAACTAAAAAAACACACTCTTGCAAGCATTGTGAGTTACTGGTAAAATAAACCTCAAACGGCGAAAAATATTATGCCGGGAATGGCTGGTGAGTCAGAATGCGCAGGATAGAATTTAAGATGGAACGACCGGGACTGTTGGAGGTCGGACAGAAGATCACGGTAACCGAAGGACTTCTGCCCAGTAACTATTACTATACCATAGACCCGTCTCTGGCCATGTCCCCCAATATTCCTTTCCGTTACCGCTTGAAGAACCGGGAGGGTGTCGTGGCGGATATTGTGGAGAATTCCAGAGGATTCTATGTGACGGCGGAATTTGATGAGCCGGAGGTAGATATGACAAAGTAAACGCCGGGGATGCCGCAGAAATTTCGGAACATGCCGGGTAGCAGGCAACTCAAGGCGCAGATAACAGATTTAAGAGTGAATTAAATTATAGCAAGAAAGAGGAGAATATTATGTTACAGAAGATTTCAACAGACAAAGCACCTGCAGCGATCGGACCTTACTCCCAGGGTATCGTACTGGGCAATATCTTTTTCGCATCCGGACAGATCCCCATTGATCCTGCTACCGGTGAGATTCACGGAACTACCATCGAGGAACAGGCAGAGCAGGTAATGAAGAATATCGGCGAGCTGTTAAAGGCAGCAGGCACCGATTACACCAGAGTAGCCAAGACCTCCTGCTTCCTGGCAGACATGGGCGATTTCGCAGCGTTCAATCAGGTCTATGCAAAGTACTTTACTGAGAATCCTGCCAGAAGCTGCGTTGCAGTCAAGACCCTTCCCAAGAATGTATTATGTGAAGTGGAAGTCATTGCAGAAGTATTATGAAGTAAAAATACGTAGCGATTCAGCAAAAACGGCAGACATAATGTTGTGAAGGAAAGCAGTAGCGTTACAATAAATAGATAATAAGACGGAAGATCGTCGCTTACAGGCGGCGATTTTCTTGTGTATAGGTAAGGTGGATAGAAACTTATGAAAAATAATATTACTCTGATCGGCATGCCGGGCTCAGGAAAAAGTACGGTAGGTGTCGTTCTGGCGAAGCGCCTGGGCAGACGTTTTGTGGATTCCGACCTGGTGATCCAGGACAGACACGGCAAATTATTACACGAACTGATCACGGAATATGGTGTGGAAGGCTTCTGGCAGATTGAGAGCGACGTGAATGCGTCCTTAGATCTGGAGAAAAGCATCATTGCTACCGGCGGAAGCGCCTGCTACGAGCCGGAAGGCATGCAGCATCTGCGGGAGATCAGTACGGTGGTATATCTGAAGCTTCCCTATGAGGAAGTGGAGAAACGGCTGGGGGATCTGAACGCCAGGGGCGTGACTCTGCAGCCCGGTCAGACCCTGCGGGATCTGTATGATGAGAGAACCCCGTTGTATGAGAAATATGCGGATCTCATCATAGACTGCAGCGGGAAAATGCTGCGGGATGTAGTTGCGGAGATCGCTGAGAAATATAAAAAACGGTCCTGACAAAATCCCATAAATATAAAGCAACAAGGGACGAAAAAATCAGGAACGGAAAATACAAGGAACATAAAATATAAGGGACGTAAAATATAACTATGGAAAATACAAGAGCAAAAACAACGAGAAACAGCCTGATCCTTCTGCTGACAGCCACTATCTGGGGCATGGCATTTGTCTCCCAGAGCAAGGGTATGGATTACATGCATCCGTTTACTTTTAACGGGGTCCGTTCCCTGATCGGCGCTGCCGGTATTCTGATATATATTTTGATCAGTCGGAAGATTGCGGGAGACAAGGCAGCAAAATTAGACTGGAAACTGAATGTCAAGGCAGGGCTTCTGTGTGGTATCTTCCTGACCATTGCCAGTACCCTGCAGCAATTCGGTATCAAGTATACCAGTGTCGGCAAGGCGGGATTTATCACGACCCTGTATATTATTTTTGTGCCCATGTTTGGTATTTTTTTGAAGAAAAAGGTAGCACCGGTGGTCTGGGCAGCAGCCGGCATGGCAGCGGTGGGAATGTATCTGCTCTGCATGACAGAATCATTGCGCCTGGGGGCAGGGGATATCATGGTATTTTTATGTGCTATTGCTTTTGCGATACAGATCATGACGGTTGATCATTATGCAGCGAGCATCGATGGAGCGGTGGTATCCTGTATCCAGTTCACAGTGTGCGGTGTCGTCTGCTGCATCGGGGCACTTATCTGGGGACAGCCGACTTTCGGACAGATTCAGGAAGGTCTGGGAGCACTGTTGTATGCCGGTGTTTTAAGCTGCGGTGTGGGCTATACTCTGCAGATTGTGGGGCAGAAGGGCTTGAATCCCACGGTGGCAGCGCTCATCATGAGTCTGGAATCCGTCATTGCCACTATCTCCGGATGGATCGCTTACAAGATCGGATTTTTAAGTACGGATCAGACACTGACTCCGAGACAGATCGCAGGCTGCGTTATCGTATTTGCCGCTGTGATCCTGGTACAGCTTCCGCCGGAGTGGTTCTGTTTTGGGAAAAAGAACGCTTAAGCGTATAAAGAACGCATAAATTCAGGAAAAAGTGCAGAGACTGTCCATAAACAGATATAAGGAGGAAACGCAGAGGATGGATTATATCAATGCTTTCTGGGTGGGCGGTCTGATCTGCGCTCTGGTGCAGATCCTGATGGAAAAGACGAAGATGATGCCGGGACGCATTATGGTGCTCTTAGTGGTCACCGGTGCAGTACTCAGTGCCCTTGGCTGGTATGAACCTTTTCAGGATTATGCGGGGGCCGGTGCCAGCGTACCGCTGCTTGGCTTTGGAAATGTATTAATGAAGGGCGTGAAAGAAGCGGTGCAGGAACAGGGCTTTTTAGGGCTTTTTGCCGGAGGTTTCAAGGCAGGAGCCGTGGGAACCTCCGCAGCGCTGATCCTCGGTTATCTGGCAAGTCTATTTAGTAAGCCGAAGATGAAGGAGTGACCGGCTTAGGGCCGTTCCTGTGAATGATTCGAAGAACAGGTGATGACCCGGAGAGAGGGATCAGAGCTCTTCGTAAGCGATTCCCTTCAGATCCAGATATTTTTTCAGCGCCTTGTCCCAGGCGGTATCGGCACTTTTATCCATAGTGAAAGTCTGGTAAGCACATCCGGTGGTGAGAATTGTTTTTTCCCCATCGTAGCGGATGTTCAGCACCAGGGCACGGATGACGTCAGGGTCCACCTGGGCTTTTGTAAGCATGGCAGCGGCTTTATCCGGCTGCATATGAAGCACAAATTTAAAATACAAAGGAGTGTGTTTTCCCTTGATCAGGTCAAAGCACAGTCCTTTTATTTTGCTAAAAGACTGCAGTTCCCAGGGAATACAGTCTTCGCCTCGTTCGTCAGCAGGATAGAAGTCCTTGTTAATATGCCCGTCGATGGTTACGGTGAGGGCGGTGCTGATGGTGGCTTCTTCCAGAAGAAAAGGATCAAATGTATCCGCTACCAGCAGGTGATTCATAAAATTTTTCATGGATGTAATCTGTAATGCAATCATGGAGGCTCCTTACTCCGGTGATGGTATCTTGCGTTCCGGTGTTATGGGATATAGAAACAGTATAAACGATGTACGGGAAAAAGGAAATATGAATATTTTGTGTAAAAGCTTTACGAACGAAATGTTTCGTGCTATTATAAGTAGTATTAAAAACTACATAGCATGGTTTATAAAAAATAACAAATCATTAATCATATGGAGATAGATATTATGAGTTTCAAAATCGTAGTAGACAGTTGTTGCGAATTGCCGGAAGAGTATCTGCAGGATCCTCGGTTTGAGATCGTTCCGCTGGGACTGGAAGTGGGAGATTATAGAATCCAGGATGATGAGAACTTTGATCAGGCAGAGTTTCTGAAAAAGGTGGCGGAATCTCCCAAATGTCCCAAGTCTGCTTGCCCTTCCCCGGAGAAGTTCCGGGAGGCTTATCGTACAGAGGCAGAGCACGTATATGCGATCACCTTGTCATCACACCTAAGTGGAAGCTACAACAGTGCGGTGCTGGGAATGAATCTGTATCGGGAAAAATACGGTAAGAAGCAGATCCATGTCATTGATTCCGAATCTGCCAGCTGTGGTGAGACGCAGATCGTGAAGAAGCTGGTAGAGCTGGAGGAACAGGGACTTCCCTTTGAAGAGATTGTAAAACAGATTGAGGAATTCCGCAGCAATATCCACACGTATTTTGTACTGGATAATCTGGAGACTCTGCGTAAGAACGGGAGACTGACCGGCGTGAAGGCACTGGTGGCATCCACTTTAAGCATTAAGCCCATTATGGCAGGAGACAAGGGAAATATCGTACAGAGAGGACAGAGTGTCGGCATGAAGAAGGCACTCCGCAGAATGGCAGAGATCATTTTAGAGGAAGTCGGAGACACCAAAGACCGCACACTGATGATCACCCATTGTAATGCACCGGACCGCGCCGAGACCATCAAAAAGCTTCTTACGGATAAGGTACAGTTCAAAGATAGCCTGATCATGGACACCCGCGGCGTCAGCAGCATGTACGCCAATGACGGCGGCATTATCGTAACGGTGTAAATTGAAAGTTACGAGCCATGCAAAAATAGAACGGAATACCTCGGTGGGAGCTTGCTCACAC
>OGPP01000300.1_pt1 | contig 56069 bp, 57 predicted proteins | sample 1553021 | NCBI WGS metagenome assembly OGPP01 (sample SAMEA2580217, study PRJEB22360) | human gut metagenome | biome: human gut; feature: human-associated habitat; material: faeces | place: Denmark | collected 2008/2010
AAATGCGCGCGACTTTCGTCGCGCGCATTCATTTTTCTAGTACAGCGTTCCATATCTCTTATAGATTCTTTAATGTCTTACCCACAGAAATCTCGTAATTTGATACTACTTTGGTTCCATCCGATAATGTCATTGTGGTCTGTACAGTAACGGATTTAATATTTACCGATTCCTTTGTTGCAAGCTTATAAGCCGAACCGGATGTATTTGTACCAGTGACTGTACACTCTACGATTTCTCCACTCACGCCGGCAACACTCAGACAATTCTTTGCAAGATCCAAAGCTGTCGTACATGACGCAGATGCTGTCGTTTGCTCCACGGCAATTTCCGGCGCTATCTGGCTGTCAGTAACTTCAAGGTATCCATTGACCGTAGCAAGACCTGCGGTATTGCTTCCTGCATAAAACTTCAATTCAATGGCATACACTCCGGTCTGCGCTTTTGTTGCTACGTTTTTATTCAAAGATACTGTTGTAACCGGAATGGTCGTTCCTGAAACAGTACTTCCGGCTATAGAAGTTCCAGTCTTTGTCAGATCTGTTGTGTAGTACAGATCACCCTTTTTAATTGTAGCAGACTGGATGTAAACGTAATCATAGAATATACCGCCTTTGTATTGTGCCAGACGTATATTTACTGTTTTTGCATTTACAAGATCATTTTCCGTTCCTTTCAATGCCATATCAACAACCGGCTGATCCATATCAATCTTGTATGTAACTGCACCATTTTCCGGCGGTGTCTGGACAACGACATTAAATCCTGTTGTTGCTTTATGACTTCCTGCTGTTACGGTCATGGTATAGCTGTATGTACCTGCGGTCATCCCCGTCGGATCCACAATAATACGGTCATTAATCTCATCATATTTTACAGCATAGGCATTTGTTCCTGTAATCTGTACTGACTCATCGTTCAATGCGAAATCATCTCCGTACTGATCTGTTGCCTCAACATTAATATAGCCCCTGTATCCTGCAACATAGCGATTGGATAACATCAGCGTGTTCTGATCTAATTTTATATTTTTCAAATATGCAGGTTCTGCAACTGTCACTTCATAGGTATAAGTGTATTCCTGTTTTCCATTAGTTGCTGTAACAATAATACGAACCGTTCCGCTCTTTACCGCAGTTACCTTCGCAACACCATTGCTCTCATTATTGATAAGCAATGTATCCGGATCAGAAGATTCAAAACTTACTGCATCATATTTGATTTCGTTCTTATCTTCATCAAGAGCACGGAAATGCGCATAATAATTACTGCCGGATGCGACCTTACGGTTGTCTTTGTAAGAAGCCACACCGTAATCTGGCGCTTTTTCCGATGTTGTCAATGTTAAATTGGTATCTTCTGCCGCATTGGCCGCAACACATACTACCGTTGCAGTATCCTTAAATACCAGCTTATTATCATCTTTATTTGTATAAGTCAGATTAATAATACCGGTATCTCCAACTTTCTTCATAAAGATTTTATTCTGATCGGTGAGATATCCATTCGTAATCTTGTAGTCATACTCCACCGTTCCAGGATATGCATCTAATACATCAATACCATAGGAATCATACAGTGTATAAACAATCGGTGTCTCCCTCTCTGCCGTCACCTGTGTTGTCAGAATTTTCAGACTTACGGGCTGCCCGATATGTGCAGTAAAATTGTAGGACATCTTGCCATCCGTCACCATATATTCCTTCTCGTCTTTCAGATTTGCATATAAATTCAGAGTAACTTCTTTGCCATCAGTCGAAAATTCGATAGATTTCACTTCGCTTCTCGCCCCCGCAGCATTTGTTACCTGAAAACTGTCTTTCGTAACAAGATTCTTTGCAGAACTTGAATATTCTGCTACGATTTTCTTCACTGCCGTCTGTTTTGCATCGGTCATGGTCGTTCCGACCTTAATCGTCTTCTTCGCTGTTTTAACAACCTTGCTTCCTTTCTTTGCCTGTACGCAAATTGTATAGGTTCCTTCTTTAGCAGGTGTAAAAGCACCACTGCTTGTCATCTGTGTAATTTTTGCACCTGTCTCATCTGTTGCAGACCACACATTTTTGCTTGTGGCATTCGCTGGTGTAATTTTAAACTGAAACTGATAGGTTTTACCAATCAAGAATTCTGTCTGATCTGCAGCATCTCCTACAATTTGAATCTTTGTAGGAAGTACCTTGATTTTTGCAGTCTTTGCCACTAATGTATACTGTAACTTTCCGTTCCTGTTGTAGATTTTAGCTGTCACAATCACAGTCTTGTTCTTTGCTGCAGTCTTTTTCTTAGTACGAATTGTCAATTTGTTGGAAGAAGTCGTTCTTGATACTTTTGTTGTCTTCTTTGACAACTTTGCATAACTCTTACCGGTTCCGGAAATGGACCACTTTACCTTCTGTCCCTTAATCAGATTCTTAACTGTATATGTATACACACCCTTATTCGTATCATTCTCGTACAAAGCGGTATAACTCTTGACAAAAGCCACCTTCTTTTTTGCTGCCTCGGCGTTTGCCGGAGCCATCGTAATCACCATTGCAACCGCACATACAAATGCGATCAGTTTTTTCAAATTCTGCCTCATACAAATCCTCCTCTTGCCCATCTGTCAGTTTATCTTTTCGTGTTTCCATCACTCTGATTTCGCACTCACTTTATCTATAATACTAGCACACCCTCTGGCCTTTCGCAATGAATGACCAGAGGGTGTTTTCTTAATATTCTCTTAAAATGCTATACTAGTCCAATGCGATTGCTTCATTCTCACGTCTGCGGAGAATATCATACATATCCAGTTCTACTCCAAGATCCACATAAAAAATCTGCTGTGGATGCGGACAGGATGTGATCTCCTCCCCGTTTTCATCTGACATACGCTGTACGACAACTTCAAGATTCTCTCCATTTGGCTTCATTACCTCAATCGTTTCGCCTACCGAAAACTTATTGCGCTGCTCCAGCTGATACATACCATCTGCATTTTTCTTGCCTACGATTCCAAGGTATGTATACCCTTTTTCATAAGTATTATTATCATATATCTGAGTTTCCTCTGTTGGTTTTCCATAGAAAAATCCAGTCGTAAACTGACGGTATGTGCAGCTTTTGATCTGATCTAAATACCATGGCATATTCTCTTTGTATTTTTCCGGTGATTCCAGATAATCATCAATCGCCTTACGATAAGTTCTCGCAACCGTTGCAACATATAACGCAGTCTTCATGCGTCCTTCGATTTTATAACTGTCAATTCCTGCATCAATCAGATCCGGAATGTGTTCGATCATACACAGATCCTTGGAATTAAAGATATAGGTTCCACGTTCGTTTTCATATACCGGAAGGTACTCTCCCGGTCGCTTTTCCTCAACCACCGAATACTTCCACCGGCACGGATGCGTACAGGCACCTTTATTTGCATCTCTTCCCGTAAAATAATTGGATAACAGACATCTTCCAGAATAGGAAATACACATTGCGCCATGAATAAATGTTTCAATTTCAAGGTCATCCGGAATGCGCTCACGAATTTCTTTGATTTCCTTCAATGATAATTCACGAGCCGTCACTACACGGCTTGCTCCCTGTTCTTTCCAGAAAAGATAGGTTCCATAATTGGTATTGTTTGCCTGCGTGCTGATATGACGTTCAATTTCCGGACAGACTTCTTTTGCAATCATAAACACACCAGGATCCGAAATAATGAGTGCATCCGGGCGGTCCGGTTTCATATCTTTCAATTCTTTAAAATACTCCCGCACACCATCTAAATCATAGTTGTGTGCAAGAATATTTGCAGTAACATAGACTTTTACATTATGTGCATGTGCAAAAGCAATACCTTCCGCCATATCTTCCATGGAGAAATTCTTTGCTTTCGCACGAAGTCCAAAAGCCTCTCCTCCAATATATACCGCATCTGCACCATAAATTACTGCAATTTTTAACACTTCCAGACTGCTCGCCGGGACCAGTAACTCAATCTCTCTCATCCTTATCCTGCCTCTCTTCTTCCACCGAATTGTTTTCCTCAACTTTTGTGCTTACCGTAATTCCGTCTCCTACCGGAAGCACTGCTGTCACCAAATCCTCTCTGTGTGTCAGTTCGTACAAATATTCCCGCATCCGTTTATAAATCGTACGGTTACGACGGGTCACCGCATAATGGGATTCGATAATATCGCCATCCTGCAACACATTGTCCGACACCAGTGTTCCACCTGTTTTAAGAAGCCGTAAAATATCCGGCATGAAATGAATGTACTGTCCTTTAGCTGCATCCATAAAAATCAGATCAAATGGCTCATTCAGCGTCTTTAATACATCTGCCGCATCTCCCTCTAATAATGCAATCTGCTTTTCCTTTCCTGCCCGAACAAAATTCGCACGTGCAATCGGTATCCTTTTTTCGTAATTTTCTATTGTAACAATCTTACAATCTTTTGGTGCATACTCCGCCATGAGTATCGATGAAAAACCAACTGCAGTCCCAACCTCAAGAATTCTTTTCGGCCGGTTCATTGCCAGCAACAGTTTCAAAAAGCTCTGCATCTCCTTGCGAATAATCGGCACATAGGAATCCAGAGCTTCTCGTTCGATCTCATCTAGTACTTTTGTATTCCCTGTATCCAGAGAATTGATATATGTCACCAGACGTTTCTCTACTATCATATCAATGTCCTCAATGGTGTATCATCGTCAGCTTTGTCAGGTATAACTTGTCAATTTTTTTAGAGGTGGTTTCCTCTTCCGTAGCCTCTGTCTGTGTTTCCTGTCCTGACATAACGATCATCATCTCTTTCGGGGTCATAGAAGTGTTCAATGTATAGACCCCCGGCTTTATACTCTTACTGTAAGCAGATGTCTTAAGCTGCAGGTAAAAAAGTTTCCCATCTCTTACCAGGCCTTTTTGTTCCAACAGCTTGCCAACCTGCCAGTTCGATGTTTCCTGCTTAATCTGTACGAGAATATCCGTTCCCGGCGCCTCATCCACCGCAGTCTCTGTAAAAAGGCGATACCCATAATCATATCCTGTTCTGCTCAGATAAACAGTCGCGAGCAGAACAAACAATATGATCATAATCGTAAATCCTATTTTGATGAATTTAAATAAAGCCTTATTAATGTCCATAGGTTACTCCTATACTTCCATAATGATTGGCATAATCATTGGACGTCTCTTTGTCTCTTTCCAGACGAAATCTCCCAAAGCGTCTTTGACCTCATTTTTAATCTTTCCCCAATCGGTAATATTGTGATCCATACAATATTCCATTGTTCGGTCGAGAACCGTCTTTGCTTCATCCATAAGGCTCTCGGAGTTACGTACATATACAAATCCACGAGATACAATATCCGGACCAGCAAGTACCTGACCGGATCCACTCTCAAGTGTCATAACAACAATAATGATTCCATCTTCTGCCAGACGTTGACGGTCACGCAATACAATGTTTCCGACATCACCTACGCCAAGACCATCTACCATAATATTTCCAACCTGTACATGTCCGGTAACATCCGCACCATTCTCGTCAATTTCAAGCACATCACCGGAAGAAAGGATCTTAATATGGTCACTGTCATATCCAAGTTCCTCTGCGATCTTCGCCTGCGCAACCAGATGCTTATACTCTCCATGAACCGGAATAGCATACAATGGATTTACCAGAGAATAAATCAACTTGATATCCTCACGACATGCATGTCCGGATACATGAACATCCTCAAATATAACATCGGCACCTTTTCTCATAAGATCGTTGATCACACCGGTAACCGACTTCTCATTTCCTGGAATCGGATGAGAACTGAATACGATCGTATCATTTGGCTTAATAGATACTTTACGGTGCATGCCGGATGCCATACGGGATAATGCCGCCATCGATTCTCCCTGACTTCCGGTTGTAATAATAACGGTCTGCTCATCCGGATAATTCTTCAACTGATCAACATCAATCAGAATATTATCCGGCAATGACAGGTAACCCAGTTCGGAAGCGATAGAAATAATATTCACCATACTTCTGCCTTCGATAGCTACCTTACGTCCGAATTTATCCGCAGAATTAATAATCTGCTGGACTCTGTCTACATTTGATGCAAATGTTGCGATGATAATGCGTGTGTTTTTATGCTCTGCGAAAATATTGTCCAAAGTCTTACCAACAGATTTCTCTGACTTTGTAAATCCCGGACGTTCTGCATTAGTACTGTCGCAAAGAAGTGCAAGAACACCTTTCTTTCCAATCTCACCAAAACGCTGCAGATCAATTGCATCACCAAATACCGGTGTATAATCCACTTTAAAATCTCCGGTATGCACAACAATTCCTGCCGGTGAATAGATAGCAAGCGCTGCTGCATCCTGAATACTGTGATTTGTCTTGATAAACTCTACACGGAAACAGCCAAGATTAATATGCTGTCCGTATTTTACGACTTTACGCTTTGTCTTCTTGAGCATATCATGCTCTTCTAATTTGTGCTCAATAATTGCTGTCGTAAGCTTTGTTGCATAAATTGGGACATTAACATCGCGAAGTACATATGGAATCGCTCCAATATGATCCTCATGGGCATGTGTAATAAAAAATCCTTTCACACGGTCAATATTGTCCTTTAAATATGTCACATCCGGAATAACAAGATCTACACCGTACATATCGTCCTCCGGGAATGATAAACCGCAATCCACAACAATAATACTGTCTTCGTACTCAAAGGCAGTAATGTTCATACCGATCTGCTCCAAACCTCCCAATGGAATGATTTTGAGCTTACTATGCTGTTTTTCCTGCTTTTTCATATATCCTCCTTCTTGGTTTTGAAATGAATATCAGGTATTCACAGATAACCTGACACAATAATTTTCCGCTCTTCTTCTAAAATAAAAGCTGTGTTTCTTCATCCGCAAGTTCAGCAAATACCTTAGCGATAGCTGCAAATTCTACATCATCATCAACCATCTCATAAAGTACTTCCTCGTCTTGTGTTGTAATTTCTTTTAATATATATGCTTCACTGTCTCCGCTTTCAATTCCATCAGAAACAAGTAAATACTTAATTCCATTCAGCTGAGTTTCTTCCTCAACTGCAAACTCTACCACTTCATTGGTATCGGGATCTATAAAATTAATTTTTTCCATGCAAAAACCTCTCAACAAACTGTCTTTCTGTTCAAATCAAGCCTTTTCTTCCGGATGATTGGACAAATAATCCAAATATCCCTGCAAAATAAATATTGCCGCAATTTCGTCCACATATTCCTTGCGGTTTTCGCGGCGAATGCCCATCTCCATCATAGATTGATCCGCTGCAACGGTTGTCAGGCGCTCGTCCCATAGAATTACCGGAAGTCCACAGCGTTTTTCAAGCATCTCCTTAAATTCTTTTGTTTTTTCGCAACGATCGCCTTCTGTATTATTCATGTTTTTAGGGTAGCCAAGTACAATTTTCTCCACTTTGTACTCGCCTACCAGTTCATCGATTCGCGCCAGTGTCTGCCGCAGTTTTGACTGGGATTTTCTTCGAATAATCTCCACCCCCTGCGCAGTAATCAGAAGCTCATCACTCACTGCAACTCCAACTGTCTTTGAACCAAAATCTAATCCTAAAATCCGCATAAATCTCCCGTACCGGATTATTCCCAGGAATTGTTCTTGATATAGGCCCGAAGAACTTCTTCTACCAGTTCATCACGCTCTACCTTCATAATCAGACTTCTTGCATTATTGTGACTTGTAATATATGTCGGATCTCCTGACATAATATATCCAACAATCTGGTTCACCGGATTGTATCCTTTTTCACTCAATGCACGGAATACAATTTCAAGAACGTCCCTGACCTGTAACTCCGGCTCCTTTTGTACTGTAAAAAATTGTGTATTATTAATGTTCTCCATGTTTGCCGCCCCTGCTCTTGTTCTTATTTCTAACAAGCTCTATTTTATATATTGTAAACGAATTTACACAAAAATACAACCTCTAATCTTGTTCCTTAGATCATAAGATATAAATCGTCGTGTATTGCGGCAGTAATTTTTCCTGTTTTCATGACATTGTCCAATTTTTCTTCGGATTGTACTGCTACCTTTACGTATTCCTTTGTATATCCTACATACATTGGTGTTCCATCCACCGGTACCTGTTCCTCAAAAAGAACCTCCTGCTCACTTCCAAGATAGTATTCCCGGAATTCTTTTGACATTTTCGCTGACAATGCCAAAAGTTTTGCACTGCGTTTTGTCTTGATTTCTTCCGGAACCTGATTTTCCATGACCGCAGCACGCGTGCCCTGTCTTTTGGAATATTTGAAAATGTGCATTTCATAGAAATGGATCTTCTCTAAAAATGCCTCCGTCGTTGCAAATTCTTCCTCTGTTTCTCCCGGGAATCCCACAATGACATCTGTTGTAATCGCCGGATGAATAAAATATTTCCGAAGTAGACGACACCCCTCTTCATATTCTTCCGCTGTATATTTACGATTCATACGCTTTAACGTATCATCGCATCCGCTCTGTAACGACAAATGAAAATGTGGACAGATTTTTTCTAATTTTGCCAGTTCTCCTGCAAACTCTTCTGTCACAATTTTAGGTTCTAACGAACCCAGACGGATTCTTCTAATTCCATCAATCTTGTGAACTTCCTGTATGAGATGAAGCAGATTGTTATCACAGTCTACACCATAAGAGCTTAAATGGATTCCGGTAAGTACTACTTCCTGATATCCTTTTTCTGCCAGTCCTCTGATCTCCTTTAAAACACTCTCAATTCCACGGCTTCTGACTCTTCCACGGGCGTAAGGGATAATACAATAACTGCAAAACTGATTGCATCCGTCCTGCACCTTTACAAAAGCTCTCGTATGCTCTGCCGTCTGTTTCAGTCCAAGTTCTTCAAAATCCTGATGTATGTGGTTGATATCAACCACAGCCTCAACTTTTTCTTCCTGTTTGCTGGTAGCCCTTTCTGTTTTGGCAAAATATTCGTCAAGACGTCCTACCAATTCTGCTTTCTGATTATTTCCGATCAAAATATCGATTGCATCATCCAGCTTTGCCTCTTCTTCTTTTGTCTGCACATAACACCCTGCCGCAACAACCGCAGCCTGCGGATTCATTTTTTTGGCGTGATGAAGCATCTGACGGGATTTGCGGTCTGCCATGTTCGTCACCGAACAGGTGTTAATTACATATACATCTGCGACTTCCGAAAAAGGTACGATCTCATACCCTGCATCTTCAAGCATCTGCTGCATCGCTTCTGTCTCGTATGCATTTACTTTACATCCCAGATTGTGTAATGCTGCTTTTTTCATTTCTACTCCTTATATAAACAACTTCATTCAGCCCATATATCATTTGCCTTTGGCAAATGGGCTGACGCTGTATATTAAGTTTCCTGTCGGAAAACTTAATACATTTCTTGACTTTTCCATGGAAAAATATTACTATCAAAGATAGAAAAACATGAATAGTTTAAGGAGGTTTTCATTATGAAAACAGTACAAATTTCATTAAATTCCATCGGAAAAGTAAAATCATTTGTCAACGCAATTTCTCAGTTCGAGTATGACTTCGATTTAATCTCTGGTAGATATGTTATCGATGCAAAATCAATCATGGGTATTTTCAGTTTAGATTTATCCAAACCAATCGATTTAGCAATCCATACAGAGACCAATCTCGACGAAGTACTTGAGGCACTTAAGCCATACATCATTGGGTAATTTATGACATAATAAAACGATTGTGAACAAAACAGGGAAGACCCGAATGGGTCTTCCTTTTGTTTTACTCAGCATCTACCATAATTGTTTCCGTTGTGTCGATAGCAGTCTGCATTAATTCATCTATTTTTTCTTCCAGCTTGCGCTCTGATTTTTTGATATAAGTCAAGTTTGGCTTTGTAACCGGATGCTTTGCCACAAAGATTGTGCAACAATCTTCGTATGGTAAAATGGAAGTCTCATACGTATCAATTTTTTCTGCAATTGATACAATGTCCTGCTTGTCCATGGCAATCAGAGGACGATATACCGGCATCTCGCAGACCTCATTGGTAACTGCAAGAGACTGCATTGTCTGACTTGCTACCTGTCCAATACTCTCTCCCGTAATCATTCCAAGACACTTGCCTTCTTTTGCAAAATGCTCTGCAATTTTCATCATATAGCGACGCATGATAATCGTAAGTTCCTCATGCGGGCATTTTTCATAAATATATAACTGAATATCGGTAAAATTAACAACATGAAGTTTAATTGGTCCTGAATATCTTGCAACTTTCTTTGCAAGATCCACAACTTTTTGCTTTGCGCGCTCGCTGGTATAAGGTGGTGCATGGAAATAAGTTGCTTCCAAAGTTACGCCTCGCTTTGAAATCATATATCCAGCTACCGGACTATCGATTCCACCGGACAAAAGCAACATAGCACGGCCTGCTGTACCAAGTGGCATACCACCCGGTCCCGGAATTTCTGTGGAATAGACATTAATCATAGGACGAATTTCCACATGAATCATCACCTGCGGATGATGTACATCTACTTTTGTTTCAGGAAAAGCATCCAGAATTTTTTCTCCCAATGCTGCATTGATTTCCATCGAGGTCATCGGGTAATTCTTTCTCGCACGCCTTGCATCAACTTTAAAGGTAAAATTTTTGTCTGCATAAGTTTTGTCCACATATGCAACAACTTCCTCTGCCAGCTTATCAAACCCCTCATCTTCCAGCAGCACAACCGGACAAATTCCAACAATACCAAAAACCCGCTGTAAGGTTTCCACGGTTTCATCATAATCATATGAACCTTCAGTCTCTACATAAATGCGGCCATTCTCTTTGCGTACATGAAATGTTCCATCTACATTTTTTAACTGATACTCAATATTATGTACCAGCGCATCTTCAAACAGATAACGGTTCTTTCCTTTGATCGCAATTTCTGCATATTTAATCAAAAATGCTTTATACATTCTGTTCTCCTTTTCTAATGTCTTGTATATTTTTGAAGCATTGGAATTACACGATTCATTTCTTCCAACGCATAATCAATCTCTTCCTGTGTCGTATCTACACAAAAACTGAAACGAATAGTAGAATCCAACAATGTATCTTTCAGACCAATGCTTTTTAACGTTCTGCTCACTGCCGGTTTGTTTGACGAACAGGCACTGCCCGCAGATACATAAATTTCTTTATCCTCAAGCGCATGCAGCATAACTTCCGCACGCACCCCTTCAATACTGACACTTACAATATGCGGTGCGCTCTCTCTGTTAAGTTTGCCGTTGATACTTACACCTGGAATTTTCTGTGCTTCTTCAATAAAATGCTCACGCAATTCATACATACGGTCTATTTTTTCATCAAATCCCGTATAAATCTCTTCCGCTGCCACACCAAGTCCTGCAATTGCCGGAACATTTTCAGTTCCGGAACGCATCCCTCTCTGCTGTCCACCACCATTGATCAATGGTTTTATCTTTGTCTTATCTTTGATGTATAAAAATCCACTGCCCTTGGGTCCATGAATTTTATGTCCACTTACCGATAACAGATCGATGCCCATTTTTGATGGATAAATACGCATTTTGCCATAAGACTGAATCGCATCCACATGGAAAAGCGTCTGTGGATTGACCTGTTTGATCAAAGTTCCTGCCTCCGCTACAGGTTCCACTGCCCCAATTTCATTATTTACATGCATCAATGACACCAATATGGTATCCGGACGAATTGCCGCCTTCAGATCCTCCAACGAAATCACACCATATGCATCAACCGGAAGATACGTCACTTCATATCCATGTTCCTCCAAACGCACCATCGTATTGGATACTGACGGGTGCTCGATTGCAGTCGTAATCACATGCATTCCGCTTCTTTTATTTGCCTCTGCCGTTCCAATAATTGCAAGATTATTAGACTCCGTTCCTCCCGAAGTAAAACAGATTTCCTTCTCCTGCACTTTCAGTGTCTTTGCAATTTTCTTGCGGGCATCATTCATATAGTTTTCAGCAATGACTCCCTTATTATGCATAGACGACGGATTTCCATAATCCTGTGTCAAAAGCTGCATTACCATATCCGCTGCATCTTTACTACAGCGTGTAGTAGCCGAATTATCCAAATATGCTTCCATTTTTCTTTGCTCCTGTCTACATGTCAAGCTCATATATTAACATAGATAATGTTGCAAGTCCAGCGGTCTCTGTGCGCAGAATCCTTCTGCCCAGAGAAATACGGTGCATATTGCCATCCACAGCTGCAATCTCTGCATCCGCAAATCCGCCTTCGGGTCCGATCATAATTCCGATGGATGCCCCTTGGGGAATCTGCCGGATGATTTCCCGCGTCGCTGCCATCCCTCTCTCGTTTTCGTACGGTACGAGTGTAATATCCAGTTTCTTTGCAAGTTCCACTGCTTCTTTCCACGAAACCGGCATCTGTACCTGCGGAATTACAGTTCTCTTTGACTGCTTTGCCGCACTCTCTGCGATTGCCTGCCACCTCTTCTGTTTATTCAAAGCTTTCTTCTGATCCAGCTTAACAACACAGTTTTTCATAGCTACCGGAACGACCTCGTACACGCCAAGCTCCACTGCCTTTTGTATGATCAGTTCCAGTTTGTCACTCTTTGGGAGTCCCTGAAACAAATATACTTTATGCGCGAACTCTGTTCCAAGCTCGTCCTTTTCTTCGATTGCAGCTATAACTTCATCCTCTGTTATCTCTGTAATTCTGCAAAAATAAGAGTGCTCATTTGAATCGCTGATACGCACTTTTTCTCCCGGTTTCATCCGAAGCACATTACCGATATGATTCACATCCTGTCCGGTAATGACAATCTGACCTTGTTGTACCTGCTGCTCATCCACAAAAAACTGATACATACCTGCTCCATTTCCACATGAAATACTGTCTACAGTTTCTGAGCCGTAATATTGACCCATTCACCCTGATGATTAATTTCAATCACTTTAAGGCCTGCTTTTTCGATTGCTTCTTTGACTTCATTTTCCTTGAAATCAATAATTCCGGAAGTAATAAAATAACCGCCTTTTTTCAGTCTTGCAGGAATGACCGGTGCCATAGGAATAATAACATCTGCAAGAATATTTGCCACAACAATCTCATATTCCTCTGTGCCGACTGTCTCCTGAAGTTTCTCATCATCGATCAGATTACCTACATAAAATGTTCCGAGATTTAAATCCAGATGGTTTACTTCCATGTTTTCCTTTGTGGAAACCATGCAATCTGCATCCAGATCTGTCCCCACAACTTCTCTTGCACCAAGCTTCAATGCCACAATAGAAAGAATTCCGCTGCCGCATCCCACGTCAAGTACTTTCGGATGCTTCTCTTTCGGAGTGTAAGTCTCATTTCCACGAATATACTTTAAAAGCTGGCGAATGCAAAGCTGTGTGGTTTCATGCTTTCCTGTTCCAAACGAGATTCCCGGATCAATTTCGATCAGGAATTTATCTTTGTCCTCTTCCTTTAATTCTTCCCAGGTCGGTTTGATCAGAATATCTTCAATCGTAAATGAAGAGAAATATTTTTTCCAGTTGTTGATCCAGTCAAGATCTTCTGTCTCTGAAGAAGAGATCACACCCGATCCAACTTCCACCATACTGCGTAAATTTTCCAATCCGATCTTTACCTGTTTCAAAAGTTCCGTCTGGTCATTTCCATCATCTTCCACATAAAAGCTCACATGGCTTTTTCCTTCATCCGGCGGAAGTTCCGGCAAAAAATCAATGAACATATCCGCCTGATCTTCTTTACTCAAAGGAATGTTATCTTCTATTTCGATTCCTTCAATTCCAAGGTCCATCAGCATGGAACTCATGAAATCTTCTGCGGCTGTCGTTGTCTCAATCGTATATTTCTTCCACTTCATAAGTTTCTTCCTTTCCCGTACAAATCGCCATATGGCACACTATTTATATCATAACTTATTTTTCTTTAAAATACAAGCAAATCACTACAACACAAAAGACAGGAGAAAACTTCTCCTGTCTTTTGCGTGCTATATCTTATAAACCGCACATAACTTATTATATTCACTGTTGATTTCCTGAATTGTTTCTTTATCTCCATCCAGATTATCCGGATGATAGATCTTAATCAGATCCTTATACCGTTTCTTCAACGACTGCTTACTTCCAACACCGGAAAAGAACATCTCGCCTTTTACCACATTGTTCGTAGAAGCTTTCTGACGATGTGCATGACGAGCCTCATACTCATTCACCTTCTGGTAAAAATCCCGCTGCCGCTGCACATGTTCCTTCTCCGAAGCAAGTTTTACAAGTTCTTCTTCGAGTATTTTAAATTTCATTTCAAACAGTTTCTGCTGCTGTTCGAGACGTCGATCCTCGATTTCTACTCTTCGTGTAAATTCCAATCGTTCACGTTCAAGTGTGCGCCGCTGTTCTTCCAATGCTCTGCGTTCATTTTCAAGCGTCATAGCATTCAAACTCCTTCAAATACATTAACATTATACTATATCTAGTTCAAATATTTCATTCCCACTAGGCACATAATACAACATTTAGATTTAGAAGTCTATAGGCGATTTGTACTAAACGCGTGAAAAATTATTCAAACGTCTCCTTGAACTTATCCATGAAACCTTTCTTCTTTTCCTTGCCGGATGATGGTGCCCCGCCTTCTTTTGTCAGTGATCCACCTGTCAGTTCATCAAATTTGCGCAAAGCATCTTTTGCTTCTTTGCTCAGACCTGTTGGTGTATTGACAATCAAAGTAACATAATGATTGCCTCTGACCGCTTTGTTACGAATCGAAGGCACGCCCTTTCCTTTCAGGCGGATTCTTGTACCCGTCTGTGTTCCCGGAGCAACAGTATAAATAATATCACCATCCACTGTCTTAATGCGCACATCTCCGCCAAGTGCTGCAATACCAAACGAAATAGATGCATTCGAAAAAATATCCATATCCCGACGCTCGAATCCTGGATTTCTGGATACGATGACTTCCACAAGCAGATCTCCTCTTGGTCCGCCATTTTTACCAGGTTCTCCGTAGTCTCTTACCCTTACGCACTGACCATTATCAATACCAGCCGGAATATCTACCATCTTCTTAACTCTCTTTGCGACGTAACCATTGCCTCGACAATCCGGACATTTTTCTTTTACAACTTTACCTGTTCCCTGACAATCTGGACAAGTCTGTACATTCTGCATCATGCCAAACAACGACTGCTGGGAATATACTACCTTACCTTTTCCGCCACATTTTGTACAGGTCTCTGGTGATGTACCCGGTTTTGCGCCTGTTCCATGACAGGCCTTACACTCTTCCTTATAGGAAAATTCCAATTCCTTTGTGCATCCAAAAATTGCTTCCTCAAAAGTGATCCGAACACTCAGACGTACATTTGCACCTTTCTGTGGACCATTGTTTGTGCTTCTTCTGGATCCTCCGCCAAAGAAATCGCCAAAAATATCGCCGAAAATATCGCCCATATCCATGCCGGAAAAATCAAAACCGCCGGCTCCGCCACCTGCACTGCCGTCGAATGCGGCATGACCAAACTGATCATACTGACGTCTCTTGTCCGGATCGCTCAATACTGCGTAGGCTTCCTGCGCCTCTTTGAACTTTTCCTCGCATTCCTTATCGCCCGGGTGCATATCCGGATGATATTTCTTTGCAGTTGTACGGAAAGCCTTTTTAATCTCTGCCTCCGTTGCCGTCTTTGGAATGCCAAGGACTTCATAATAATCTCTTTTTTCTGCCATAATTCTTTTCCTTATATCCGCACATAGGGTTTCCGGAAAACCGGAAACCCCGTCGTGCTTAATCTATTTACCGTAATTAAACCTCTTTGAAATCAGCATCGATGACATCATCATCAGCGCCCTGTGATGAGCCTGCATTCATATCAGGACCTGCGCCTGCTGCACCACCCATATTAGGATTTGGACCAGCTGCGCCCTGGGCTCCCTGAGCCGCCTGAGCCTGCTCATACATCTTTGCAAACACCTTCTGTGCACTCTCTGTCAACTTCTCCTGTGCTGCCTTTAACTCAGCTACATCAGACTCTGTCATCTGATCAGCTTCCGGATGTGCATCAAGGAGTGACTTCACTGCTGCGATATCTGCTTCAACTGCAGACTTATCAGCTGCATCAACCTGCTCGCCAACCTGCTTTAATGCATCCTCTGTCTGGAATACAAAGCTCTCAGCTTCATTTCTTGCATCAATTGCTTCTTTTCTCTTCTTATCCTGAGCCTCGAACTCAGCTGCTTCTTTGACAGCCTTATCGATTTCATCATCAGACATATTAGATCCGGCAGTAATTGTGATATGCTGCTCCTTACCTGTTCCAAGATCCTTAGCAGATACATTTACAATACCGTTGGCATCGATATCGAATGTAACCTCGATCTGTGGTACACCACGACGTGCTGGCGGGATACCATCCAGACGGAACTGACCGAGAGACTTATTATCTCTTGCGAACTGTCTCTCACCCTGTACAACGTTGATATCTACAGCTGTCTGGTTGTCTGCTGCTGTAGAGAAAATCTGGCTCTTTCTGGTAGGAATGGTTGTATTTCTCTCAATTAATTTTGTAGCAATACCACCCATAGTTTCGATTGAAAGTGAAAGTGGAGTTACATCAAGAAGAAGAACTTCGCCTGCACCGGCATCACCTGCTAATTTACCGCCCTGGATAGAAGCACCGATTGCTACACACTCATCCGGATTTAAGGACTTGCTTGGCTCTTTTCCTGTCATCTGTCTTACCTTATCCTGTACAGCAGGGATACGTGTAGAACCACCAACTAACAGAACCTGACCAAGATCAGCGTTTGTAAGTCCGGCATCTCTCATAGCGTTCTGAACAGGGATTGCTGTTCTCTCTACGAGATCATGTGTTAATTCATCAAATTTTGCTCTTGTGAGGTTCATATCAAAATGCTTTGGACCTTCAGCAGTAGCTGTAATGAATGGTAAGTTAATATTTGTTGTAGTTGCAGAAGAAAGCTCTTTCTTTGCCTTCTCAGCAGCTTCTTTTAATCTCTGCAAAGCCATCTTGTCAGTTGAGAGATCAACACCCTCAGCCTTCTTGAACTCATCAATCATCCACTGTGTGATCTTGTTATCAAAATCATCACCACCAAGATGTGTATCACCGTTTGTCGATAATACTTCGATGACACCATCACCGATTTCAATGATAGATACATCGAATGTACCACCACCTAAATCGTATACCATGATTTTCTGCTCTTTTTCATTGTCAAGACCATATGCAAGAGCTGCTGCCGTAGGCTCGTTGATGATACGTTTTACATCAAGGCCTGCAATCTTGCCGGCATCCTTGGTTGCCTGACGCTGTGCATCATTGAAATATGCAGGAACTGTGATAACAGCCTCTGTAACCTTCTCTCCAAGGTATCCCTCTGCATCTGCCTTTAATTTCTGAAGTACCATAGCAGAAATCTGCTGCGGGCTATACTGCTTATCATCGATTGCTACTTTGTAATCAGTGCCCATATGTCTCTTGATAGAAGAAATAGTCTTCTCAGCATTTGTTACCGCCTGACGTTTTGCAGGCTCACCGATGAGACGCTCTCCTGTTTTTGTAAATGCTACAACGGATGGTGTTGTTCTTGCACCTTCCTGATTTGCGATAACGGTAGGTTTTCCACCTTCCATAACAGCTACACAGCTGTTGGTTGTTCCTAAATCAATACCAATAATCTTGCCCATTTTCTTATCCTCCTATATTTATCAATTCATTGTTTTGTTAACATGTTTATATTTTTACCATCCATAACAGATGGGAAAAAACTTATTCACTTACAACAGCTACCATACTGTGGCGAACCACGGTATCTTTGTACATATAGCCTTTCTGAAGTTCCTGTGCTACAATGCCAGGTTCAAACTCTTCGCTCTCCACCTGCATGACTGCATTATGAAGATCCGGGTTAAACTCCTGTCCGACTGCCTCAATTGGTTTCACTCCAATAGAATCGAACTCTGTCATCAGTTGCTTATATACTTTATCCATACCGGTGACAAAAGCATCATCTTTCTGTTCTTCCGGTACTGCTGCAAGTCCTCGTTCAAAATTATCCACGATTGGAAGTACTTTCTCAATTATGGACTTTGCACCCATGTCAAACATTTGGGATTTTTCTTTTTCTGAACGCTTACGGAAATTATCGAACTCTGCCATCTGACGTCTTAAGCGATCATTGAGATCTTCGATCTGCGCATCTTTTTTATCTTTTTTCTTCTTTTTGCCAAAGATGCCATCTTTCTTTTCTTTTGTATCTGTCTCTTCCGAAGCTGCTTCTGTATCCTGTGCATTTTCTGTCTCTGCAGAATCCTCTGTTTTTGTTTCCTCTGCACTCTCCTCAGCCGCTTTGTTTTCTTCTGTATCTACTGTCTCTTCAACGACTTTGTCCTTTTCTAATTCTTCCGTGACGTCCTTGTTATTTGTCTCTGCCATGTTTTACCGCCTTTCTATGAATCCTGCTTGTTCTTTTCAAATATTCCATCCAGCTGGGATTTCAGATTTTTCAAATTATCTACTACATTTTCGTAATCCATACGTTTCGGACCAACGATTCCGATGGTTCCTTTCACGCCTTCCCCAAGATCATATGTTGCAGTAACAATACTACAGTCTTTCATGGTCTGTACCGGGGCTTCATTTCCTATATAAACCTGAATACCATTTCCTTTCTCATTCTGATCATCAGAAAGGGATTCTGTCACAAGGTTCAAAAGTTCATCTTTTTCCTCAAATGTGGAAAGAAGATTCGTTGCACTTTCCGCATCCGACAACTCCGGATACTTCAAAATATTCGTTGCGCCGCTGGTGTAAATCTGTAAATCTTCGTTTTCACTGAGTGTCTGCGCCAGTGCATCTAACACATCACCAACGATCGTACTGTGGATTCCTGCCTGCTCCTTTAGCTTTGCAATCGTGCCAAGGTTGATTTCCTGAAGTGACAATCCATTGAGCGCTGTATTTAACAGAATGTTCAGTTTCAGGATTGTCTCATTGTCAAGCTGTTCCTCGACCTCTATCATCTGATTCTTTACAATGTTACTGTTCAAAACAATAACTGCAAGAATATGAGATTCATCCACATTTGACAACTGTATAAATTTAATCTTGTTCGCGCTGTAAGTCGGCGCAGAAACAAGTGTTGCATAATTGGTATTATTGGCAAGCATTTTTGCAACCTGCTTCAATACCTGATCCATCTTCTCCGTCTTTTCAATGACGAAGTCTTTCATCTCTTTTACTTCCCGATCCTTCTCTTCCATCAGATGATCGACATAAAACCGATATCCTTTATCGGAAGGAATACGTCCGGCAGAAGTATGAGGCTGCACGATATATCCCAGTTCCTCAAGATCTGACATCTCGTTACGGATGGTTGCTGAACTTAAATTCAAATCCGTATACTTGGAAATGGTTCGCGATCCAACCGGTTCGCCCGTTGCCAGATAGTTTCGGATGATTGCATCTAATATTTTTACTTTTCGTTCACCTAACTGTTCCTTATCCATTCCCATTTCACATTCTCCTGTAATCTGGAATCTTTATTGTTAGCACTCATTTATTTAGAGTGCTAATATCGTTCTGGTATTAAAATAGCACCAAGGGTTTTTCTTGTCAACACCTTCGTGCTATTTTATTTTTATTTTATACTTTTTTTATATACACTTATAATAAAAACTGAGCCATCACATAATTGGCAACATCCATTCCGCGATCCGTAAGCTTGATTCTTCCTTCACGCTGCTGAATGAGTTGCTGATCTTTCAATTGGCGTAACACTTCCGGATATACCGCTTCAATCGGCATACCAAACGCATCCTCGAAAGCCTTGCGTGTCACCCCCCCTGTCAAGCGTAATCCGAGGAACATAAATTCCTCCATTTGTCCTTTGCGGGTAATGACATTAGCCTCGGTGTGAAGATTTGTTCCAAACCAGTGTCCTTCCGGTGCTGGCATGCCTTCTTCTCCGGCAAATGCCTCTGGCGGCAATGTTGTGAGCTTTCCACAGATTTCATTATACTCATACAGTTCTCTTGTATTTGAATAGCGTACATTATCGATTAACGATGCAGCTCCCAAGCCAAGTCCAAGATAATTTTCTCTTACCCAGTATCCAATATTGTGCTGGCACTCATAACCTGGTTTTGCAAAATTGGATACCTCATAATGATGATAGCCTGCCTCTTTTAACATACTTTGCGTTTTCTTTAAGCTCCTGTATACCTCATCCTCCGAAGGAAGTTCCTCCGTTTTCATTCCGGCCTCCTGACGCACTACATCGAATTTATAGCGGTCGTAAAAAGGAGTTCCCTTTTCAATAATCAATGAGTACGCAGAAATATGTTCCGGTTTTAGACGGATGACTTTCTGCAATGTCTGGGTAAACTTTTCAACTGTCTGATGTGGCAGCCCGCTCATGATATCAACATTTATATTATGAAAACCGAGATTTCTCGCAAGCTTGTATGTTTTTAAAAACTGCTCAAAGGTATGAATTCGCCCAAGTGACTTTAACTCATCATCATTTGCCGACTGCATGCCGATAGAAAGCCGGTTGATTCCTACTTTTTTATAAGCTCCGAATTTTGCGATTGTGACTGTTCCCGGGTTACACTCGAGCGTAATTTCCGCATCTTCCCTCACATGAAAACTTTTGTAGATCTGTTCCATCACAGCAATGAGAAGTTCCGGTTCTAACCAGCTTGGCGTACCGCCTCCAATATAAATTGTAGATACCTCATAAGACTGCATCAACTCGCCATAAAAGCGAATTTCTTTCAGCAGTGCATGTACATACTGAATCTGTGTCTTGCTGTCCGCTGTAAAAGAAAGGAAATCACAGTAATCGCATTTCTTCACGCAAAAAGGAGTATGCACATATAATTCTAAATTATTCTTCATATTCATTAATCTTCGTCCAGTTTCAGTACACTCATAAATGCCTCCTGCGGCACTTCTACGGTTCCGATCTGACGCATACGTTTCTTACCTTCCTTCTGTTTTTCCAGAAGTTTCTTCTTACGGGAAATATCACCGCCGTAACACTTGGCAAGCACATCCTTACGCATAGCCTTAACGGTTTCACGGGCAATAATTTTTCCTCCAACGGATGCCTGAATCGGAATTTCAAATAAATGTCTTGGAATTTCTTTCTTTAAACGCTCACACATTTTGCGGCCTCTCTCATAGGCGCTTTCTTTGAACACGATAAAGGAAAGAGCATCTACCATCTCACGGTTAATCAGAATATCCAGCTTAACCAGTTCTGAACGCACATAGCCTTTCATCTCATAATCAAACGATGCATATCCACGGGAACGGGACTTTAACGCATCGAAAAAGTCATAAATAATTTCATTGAGCGGCAGATCATATTTGATCACTGCACGAGTTGCTTCTATATAATCCATGCTGATATAAATACCACGACGCTCCTGACACAGTTTCATGATTGCCCCGACGTATTCGCTGGTCACCATGATTTCTGCTGCCACAAACGGTTCTTCCATATATTCAATCTCTGACGGATCCGGCAGATTAGACGGATTGGTCAGATCAATCACCTCGCCATTTGTCTTATGCACCTTATAAATTACGCTCGGTGCTGTCGTTACAAGATCCAGATTAAATTCTCTTTCCAACCGTTCCTGAATGATTTCAAGATGCAACAGGCCCAAAAATCCACATCGGAATCCAAAGCCAAGTGCCAGCGAAGTCTCCGGCTCATAATACAAAGAAGCATCATTAACCTGCAGCTTTTCTAGCGCATCACGCAGATCCGGATACTTGGCAGAATCTGCCGGGTAAAGTCCACAGTAAACCATTGGATTTACTTTCTTGTATCCTGGAAGCGGTTCCGCACACGGACGCTCACTGTCCGTAACAGTATCACCCACCTGTGTATCCCGTACATTCTTGATACTTGCTGCAATATATCCAACCATTCCAGCCGATAATTCATCACATGGAATAAACTGCCCTGCTCCAAAATAACCAACTTCTGTAACAAGATCCTCTGCACCGGTAGCCATCATTTTGATTTTTGTGCCGACTTTAACAATACCTTCCTTGATACGGCAGAATATGATGACACCTTTGTAGGAATCATATATTGCATCAAAGATCAATGCCTGAAGCGGCGCTGTCGGATCTCCGGTCGGTGCCGGGATTTTGTGCACGATCTGTTCCAGTACATCTTCGATATTTAATCCTGTTTTTGCAGAAATGCGTGGCGCATCGGCCGCTTCAATTCCAATCACATCCTCAATCTCCTGCACGACTTCATCGGGTCTTGCACTTGGCAGATCAATTTTGTTAATTACCGGCATCACATCAAGGTCATGATCCAGTGCCAGATATACATTGGCAAGTGTCTGTGCCTCAACACCCTGTGCCGCATCCACGACAAGGATTGCTCCATCACATGCTGCAAGGCTTCGGGAAACCTCATAATTAAAATCCACATGTCCCGGGGTATCAATCAGATTAAAAATATATTCTTCTCCATCCTTCGCATTGTAAATAATACGAACAGCCTGCGACTTGATGGTGATACCACGCTCACGTTCGAGATCCATGTTGTCAAGTACCTGTGCCTGCATCTCGCGGCTGGTCAGTGTACCAGTCTTTTCTATAATACGATCTGCAAGTGTAGACTTGCCATGATCGATATGGGCAATAATGCAAAAATTACGAATTTTGCTCTGATCGATTGACATATAGTTCCTCCTGCCATCTATTTCAATGGCTCATTCTCTTCGTTATTGACAAAACTTAATTATACGGAAAAAATCTGATTTTTTCAAGATTTTGTTCACTACATAATCGGCCATCTGCTAAAAACTTCCTGCTTTACGGAATCATCCGCAAAACTTGCAGCAAGCGACGCCATATAGATTTTCTGGCACATTGCCTCCTTAAACATCCCTGCATCAACCAGTCTCATATACTCGTCCGTACATGTCGTATCGCTCACCGTGCGATTGTCCGTATTAATCGACATCGGAATTCCCGCTTCGTAGAACTTTTTAAACGGATATTCCTCGATGGAATTGATCGCCTTGGTCTGTAAGTTGCTCGTTGGGCAAAGTTCCACGCCAATCTTCTTATCCGCACAAAGCTTCATCAGTTCCGGGGCGTCCTTCATAGCGATTCCGTGCCCGATTCTTCTTGCACCATACTCGATTGCCGTCTGAATGTTAAGCGTGCTACCGCATTCTCCCGAATGAATGGTAAAAGGCATGTCATTCTTTCTTGCCCACTCAAAAAGCTCACGAAACCCGGATGTCGGATATGCTTTCTCATCTCCCGCGAGATCACATCCCACAACACCGGATCCGAGAAGTTCTCTTGCATCTTTGAGCATCGAAAGATTTGTCTCCTGATCAAGATTCCGCATCGCGCAAACCAGGATTCCCGTATGGATATCGCGTTTTGCCTCGGCAGATTTTAATCCTTCATTCACACTCTCAATGATCTCTGTAATTTTCAGTCCCTGCTGCGTTGAAAAAGAAGGGGCAAATCGTACTTCCAGATACTTTACCTGCTCCTTTGCCGCACGAAGCGCAAGTTCCTCCGCCGCTGCGCGAAGCCCTTTCTTCGTCTGCAGGCAGCGAAGCGGCAGATCAAACCGCTTCAGGTAATCTGCAAGAGACGGACAGTCCATCGGCGCCGTCAAAGCCTCCTGTAACTCTTCCTTTGTATATTCTTCGCCCATATCGGCAAGCAGCTTCTGTGTCAGTTCCACACTCATCGAGCCATCCAGATGACAGTGCAGCTCAATTTTCGGCATATTGTATGCGATAAAACGATTCATCATATGTTTTCCTCCAGATTCTTTGGTCCAAATCCCATCGGGAATAATTCTTCCAGTTTATATATACAATATTCATGTTCTGATTTTGCCAGAATAATCGTAAATGTAGCCGGTTCACAAAATTCCATCATCACCTGCCGACAGACACCACACGGCGCACAATAATCCAGCTGACCGGCATCCTCCGCTCCTCCAACGATTGCTATCGCTGCAAAATTGTGTTCTCCTTCACTGACCGCTTTAAAAAACGCGGTACGCTCTGCACAATTTGTCGGTGTATATGCGGCATTTTCAATATTACAACCTCTATAAATGCGACCTTCTTTTGTCAGCAGCGCCGCTCCCACCTGAAAATGCGAATACGGCGTATACGCCATACGCCGCGCCTGAAATGCTTCCCTGATCAGTTTTTCTGTTTCCATCTCTTTTGCCCCTTTGCAGTTGAATATCAGACCACTTAAATATACATCTATTATAAGCTGTTTAGCCGTCTGATTTCAACACCTTTACAAGGATATCTGCAAGCGGTTCCATCGCATTTTCCGCCTCTTCATATGTATTGGTCTGCGCCCCCACTTCAACCAGAAGTGATTTTGGACAAAAATGCATATTATAGCGATACCCCTTCAGATAAATACGCCGCGTAAAATCCGGATAATACTCTGCCGCTGCAAGCTGCATCTGAAAAGAAAAAGCAAGATTATCCGCAATATACGGATTTTTCAGATAAGCAATATCTCCTGTGGCTGTTGTCCGGCTCAATCCATTAAAGAACATGATCTGTGCCATCTTTTTCCCATTTTGCTCCGTAACAAGATGTGTGCTTTCCGCCACACCATCCCTATGTAAATCAATCACCACCTGAATCGAAGGATTTTCCTCAAGAATTTTCTGCAGATTTGACGCCGCTACAGAATATGCCCTGTCACGCTTTCCCACATCATACTTTCCTTTATGATGCAATACCTTAAACCCTTTTTCTTCGAGCAGTTCTGTCAGCCGGTCCCCCACACCGATCACGGAAGTCTTTGCATCTCCCGCCTTAGAGTCTTTATATCCTTCCTGGGAATGGGTATGATAAATCAATATCTGAGGGCCATCGCCACTGGTATCAATTTTCATATTTTCCGAAAGCAATGCATCGACATTCAACTGATCCCTATTGATCGTTGTCGTATTATCCACCTGATAAAATGTCTGACGCAGATAATCAAAATCCTGTAGTTTTTTACGATTGATTTTTTCTTTTTTCCCCTTGTCCTTTCCTTTCTTTTTCTTATTCTTTTTTCCAGTCTCGTCCACTTTTGCGGTTTGCAAAACATTCTCCTGCTTTTTTTCAGAATCTGCATATGTAGTTTTTTCATTATCTTTTGCCTGCTGATTTTCCGTAAGAATCTGTTTTGCCTGTTCATTTTCCTGAGCCGCAAGATTTTCGCAGGCAAGCACCCCCTCTGCCTGCGATTCATACCAAAGCACCTCTTCATTGTATGCGATTGCCGGATATATACTGGCCGTTACATCCCGATACACCCCCGGCACTCCTTCCTTCTGAGATTCAATGAATGCCGGGGCATAGAGATTCAGAACTCCGTTATAAAATTTTATGGACAGATTCTGTCCCATGCTTTCTACCATTCCGTCTGCATGACGGCAGAGGAAACTCCAAATCAGAAAAATACTTATTATAACAATGCAAAACAGAATGCACTGTCTCCACCGTGCTCTGGACTTTCGCAAATTATCACCACCTCGAATAATTATATGCCCGCATTTTCCTCCTTATTCCCCAGCAATGCAATATTAAGTCCTTCCGACAGAAGGAAACTCAACTGCTTGATTGATTCATCGATGTTCTTTGGTGTAACAAACAGCTCATTCAATTTCGGTGACAAAAGCCCATGTGCCAATTCCTGCCTCTGCTGTTCATCAAGTTTCTCCAGATCCTGGCAGGACGATGCCTCCGCTTCAATCAATTCACTCATCGCATCTGCAACAATCGTGGCTGCATTGACAACGGTCGGCACACCAAGCGATATAACCGGTAGTCCAAGACTTTGTTCATTGATGGCATTTCTGTGATTTCCAATGCCGCTTCCCGGTGTAATACCAGTATCCGTCAACTGGATTGTTCGTCCAAGGCGTTTGACATTGCGCGCCGCCAGCGCATCCACCGTAATGATCAGTTCCGGCTGCGTCTCCTTTACAATTCCTTTTAAAATTTCCACACATTCCATTCCAGTCTGTGCCATCACTCCCGGCACAATGCCACTGATTCTGCTGACATTTTCATCCGAAAAAGCATAACGCCCAAACTCATTCATGATATGGCGCGTGATAAACATATTATCAACCACCTTCGGTCCTAAGGCATCCGGTGTCACCTCCCGGTTTCCCAGTCCCACCACAAGTACAGAAACATCAATTCCCGTTTCCATATTTTCACTTATTTTTGGGAATTTGCTCTTTGGAAGCATATCACGCAAAATCTTTGCCAGTTCCATCGAAATATCCCTGTGATATCCGGCATCTTCCTCAATCATCTCCGGTGCCTCAATCGTCACATAAGTTCCTTTCGGCCGCCCCATCGCTTTTGCCGCATTTTCCGTATCGATAACAACCGTACTGACAATAATTCCATTTTTCCTTTTTTCTTCAAAGAAACGAATTCCCCTTACATTTCCTCTGTCCTTTTTTAAGCGCTCCTGCGATTCTAATGCCAGATCGGTACGAATCGGATAACTTTCCATCAATACACATTCCCTCCTTTTATCAAGATAAGCAAATACTACATGTCTGTTTCCAAATATAACTTAATTTTTCCCATTTTTTTTAAGAATATGTATTGACAGCAAGACAAGGTTGGCATATTATATTCTAGTATGTTTGCGATGGAGCGTCCGTGTCTGTTTCACCGCATAATATTTGTTATTTAACATTACTTAAAACGATTATATTTGAATTTGGAGGTGTACAGATTGGCTAACATTAAATCTGCTAAGAAGAGAATTTTAGTTACTCAGACAAAGACTGCAAAGAATAAGGCTGTTCGTTCAGAAGTTAAGACAGCAATCAAGAAGGTAGAGGCTGCTGTTGCTGCTAACGATAAGGCTGCTGCAGAAGCTGCATTCAAGAATGCTTCTTCCGTTATCGAGAGCGCATGCTCTAAGGGAATTTACCACAAGAACAATGCAGCTCGCAAAGTTTCCCGTTTAGCAAAATTAGTAAACGGTGTTGCTTAATTTGTTTTAACTATAATCACCCTATAAATATAAAAGCACTCAGTACCGTCATGCTGAGTGCTTTTTTGTTGTATAAAAATTTCTTTTGAATTCTGAATCGTTATAAACGATTAATTCTTTCTGCTATATGCCACAATAAACAATTCCACCGCCATCTGGTCATTCATATGTCCTGTTTTTACTGCAGTCTCATACTCTACCCCATCCTTTATCGCCTGTTTCAACTGCTCCAGCGTAAACGATCTGCACTGCGCCTGATATTTGCGAACTGCCCACTCCGGGCATCCGGCTTTGGACGCAATTTCTTTGTTGGCAAATCCCTGATTCGACATGGACTTGACGATCATAAGCCGCTGAAACTGATTGGAAATCAGATAAAGAATACGCATCGGTGCTTCTTTTAATGCCAAAAGATCATAATACAGATCAAGCGCGCGTTTCTGCTGATGTGCTGCAACCGCATCCACCATATCAAAAATTTTATTCTCCGTCTGTTCTGTTGTGACAGCTTCCACATCTGTCACATCAATATACTCTTTGTCCAGAGTGTAGCAGAGCAGTTTTTCCAGTTCCTTGTCTATATTCTCCATATCCGTTCCTGTTTTCTGAACGAACAGCGCATAGGCATCTCCTGTAATATTTTTTCCATTTCTGCGGATACGGCCATTGATCCAACGCGCCAATGTCTCATCGGTCTGTCGTTTGAATTCCACAACACTTCCTATTTTGTTGACTGCCTTGTACATTTTTGTCTTTTTATCAATTTCTTTCTCCACAAATACAAAGCAGGTTGTCTCCGGCACAGATGCCATATAATCCGCCAGCTCCTCCGCACTCTTTTTGAACAGCCCACTATCCTCGATCAGAATCATACGACGGTCTGCAAAAAAAGGCAGTGTCTCTGCCAGATCGATAATTTCCTTCTGATTGATATCATTACCCTCGAAAGAGGAAAAGTTCATCGTATCATCCTCGGCCACCATTGCTTTCTTTAACTTGTCGCGGTACTGGCGGATCAGATACTGCTCCTCTCCGTAGAGCAGATATACCTGTTTTAATTGTCCTGTTTTAATGTCGTTATCAATTGTTTTCATGAATTGATTATATAATAAACCGTCACAAAATTGCAAGGTGTCAAGGTGCCGTAACATAACCATCGCAGATCAGCTTTCCATCCACGATTCGCACACGAATTCTTCCATATTCTGTTGTACAGTAAAAAGCACTTCCGCTCGCCCGAATGCGGTCACAGGCCTCCGCGCTCGGATGTCCATACCGGTTATTCTTTCCTGCAGATGCAACCGTGATCTGCGGGCACAGTGCCTGCATCCATTCCTCTCCGTTCGAAAAGCGGGACCCATGATGATTTGCCTTATAAATCTGCACATGTTCTACACACGCTCTCTCTAGAATTTTCTTTTCAATCTCCGATGAAATATCTCCGGCGAACAAAGCTTTCACACCACCTTCTTCATAACAAAGCACCAGACATTGCTCATTGATATCCTCGCTTTGCACCATTGCCTGCGGATAGAGACATCGAATGGTTGCATTTTTAATGTATAAAGTTTCATCCGCTTCCATGTATTGCACGACCGTCCCTGCTTTTTCTGCCAGCCTTGCCAGACTTTTTGTTTTCTCTTTGTTCTTTACCGCCTCTGCAAATAATAACCGCTCTACTGGATAACCGGATGCGAGTACTTCCTCAAGACCGGAAATATGATCTGCATCCGTATGACTGACAAACCAGCAGGAAATTTTTCGAACCCCCTTTGCTTTCAGGAACGGAAGAATGCGATATTGTCCTACATTTTTTATATCGGTGCTGCCACCATCCACGAACATTGCCACACCATTGCCCGTACACAGATAAATGCCATCTCCCTGCCCTACATCCAGAAAATCAATCTCAAAACTCTTCTTCTGTGGCCAGACCAGCACAAGAAACAACATCGCAAGCGGCACGAAAATATGTACAGCCCCTGCCAGCCATTGCTTTATTCTTTTACATATATTCACCTTGCCTGCATCAGAATCGTTCGTAAATTGCAATTTTCCATACTGTTCTTTTGCAAGCTGTGCTTCTGCTAATTGCGATTTCCGATACAGCACGAACAGAATGCCCACAAGTCCCATATAATATGCAAGCATCTGCCACATGTCCGGCTTTCCAGTAATATACTGTGCCCCCGGAAGTCCGATAAATAACCGGCACAACTTCTCGTATCCCCACAGAATCCACCCACAAGGTACAAGAATCCATTTTGCAATGCCATAAGACAGCAGTCCGATGGTTGCGCCTAAAACTCCCAGTTCCATCAGATACTTTACAAGCGCAAGAACAAACAGATTTAAAATTATCGCATAGACTGGTATCTCATAATAATGATATGCTACAAGTGGAAGGGTAAAAAGCTGGATTGACAGACTGATCCACAGGGCTTCTCTCTGCGCTTTCCACTTTTGTTTCAGGACATTTTCTGCTTTTCTCTCCTCCTTTTGTTTTCCAACACAAAACTTTACATATTTAAGAATTACCTCCTGTCCTGCACCTACCCCCAACACCGCAGCTACCGAAAACATAAATCCACTATACCCCGTCAGGAACGGATTTTTCCACAACAAAACAATAATCATGGCTCCCAATGCACTAAGCATGTCATAATTTTGCCCAAGCAGATCTGCAAGCAAATAAATACACAACATTCCTACTGCACGAATCGTTGACACACCATTTCCCGTCATGATGGCATATGAAAGCATCATAGCAGCTGTAATTGTGACAGAAACCAGGTATGTCTGTCTCAGTTTGTGTCGCAACAGACGATACAAACCCATGCCCAGAAAAGAAACATGCAGTCCAGAGATTGCCAGAAGATGGGATATACCGGCTTTCTGATACAGGCTTTTCACTTCCACATCAAGTCCGCTTTTTTCACCAAGAATCATGGCAGAAAGTACAGCACCATCCTCCATGCAGCTTTCTATATTTTTCTTCAGCCGCTGACGAATATTTTCAAGAATTATACGATACCTATCCGGTTTTCCGTGTACCGCAATCACGTGCTCCACCCAAATGCCAAAATCAATTTTCTGGCTCTGGTAAAACTGTCTTGCATCGAAAGCACCCTCGTTCGGTGCGACATCAAATAATGAAATTGTTCCCTCTACAATAAGGATTTGTCCGATGGAATAATCATCGGAAGAAACATATGCTATCACATCATTGGTCTGCATATGCTGTTCAGACAGACTGATCGTACAGTCCGTTAGATAATAATAAAAACAATGCGCCTTTTCTTCAATACGCGTAACTCTCCCTGCAAGACGAACCTGTTGTTCATCCTGCATACTGTCCAGATAATTCTGCCGAAATGCTGTCTCCCGGCACATACACAACATGCCAAGAAGAAACAGAAGGGGAAGGCCTGCCGCAAACACTACCTTTCGTATCCCCTTCTCTTTCCATGGTTTTGCATAGATAAGTAAAAATCCTGCAAGCACAATAGCTGCTTTTACTTGTGCAGACAGGATTCCCACACAAAACATTACCGCAAGCAAAAGAACCGGTCTTTTACTCACTCTGTAGAATCCACCTCTTCCTGTCCATTCTCTACAATACTCATATCTTCTTTGTACATCGGTGCCAGATCATACGTATACCGGCACTTTCCACTCGTATCACCATTGATAGAAATCTGTACCTTGTCAATGCTTGACAATTCTGTCAGCGAATCTACGATTGAATACAATACGACCTGTTCGGAAATTTCCTGATTCTGATTCAGGAACGTCTCGTCCATATTAACATAGCAAACTCCATCCACCACTGTAATTGTAATCAGCTTTGTTCCTGTCGGAATCGTGGCCAGTTTCTTTTTTGTCTTAGGACCTTCCATCAGTTGCTCCATAACAAGTTTCTCAAGAGAAATGTTGGAACTGTAATGAACCTCACGGGTTTCCGGAACAAGTTTTGTTCCATCCTTGCTCGAAAAATAAAGCGTCAACGTCGTCTTCTGGCTGGAGTTAATCTGTTCTCCCGGATTCTCCACAAAACTGTCTTCGCTCATGGAGCCTACCGCATTCTTACTACTGTTGAGAAGCGGTTCGGACTCCACCGTAAACATGACATAAGAATATTTCTTGATCTGTAACAGTGTCTTTACAATAGCTGCTCTTGTGAGAACTTCCTGCGTCGGACTCATATCGTAATACTCTTTGCTGAAATCGACCGTAATCTGATATGTCGCAGTACTTACGCCAAGCACTTTTACCTTATTGGGAATCGTCTGACGCAAAGACGCATCCTGCGGCCGCTTTTTTAAGTCTTTCAAAAGCTCCTCCATTTTTTCATCCTCCTGCGAGGATTTTAACTCAACCTTCTCCGGTATGATTCTGGTAACATCTGCATTCAGATAAAACACCTGATACTCACCGGTCTTTTTCTCCTTACCACATGCACTCAGCAACACAAGTAAGCATACACACAGCAGGAGTATTGCACATATTTTCTTTTTCATAAGCATCTCCTACGCAATATAGTTCAAAGGAATTCGCACATCAAATGTCGTTCCCTCACCCAATACCGAATGTACTTTGATTGCACCCCGGTGCATCAAAATAGAATTACGTGCGATGGCAAGTCCGAGTCCCGTTCCACCAATTTCGCGGGAATGTGACTTATCCACACGATAGAATCTTTCATAAATATGTTCTAAGGATTCTTCTGGTATACCAATTCCGGAATCCTCTACTTTCAAGTAAAAATACTGATGATCCGCATTGAGGGAAACATGTACCCACCCCTCTCCATCGTTGCGATTATATTTGATGGCATTCTCCACCAGGTTGGTAATCGCAAGTGTAATTTTCACTTCATCAACCTCCGCCGTAACCGGACGGAAACTTTCAAGTACAAGCTCTACTTTCTGCTTATCCGCAATCGGCTGCAAACGCTTTAAAATCTGTTCTAACAGTTCATTGACATTGACCGTCGTAACGTTCAAATCAGCTGCAGACTTGTCCATTTTTACCAGAGAAAGCAGATCATTGATGATCTTCGTCTCACGCTCAATCTCATTGGTAATATCCTCCATGAACTCCTGATACAGTTCTACCGGTGCATCTGGCATTGTATTAATGGAATCTGCAAGAACTTTCATTGATGTCATTGGTGTCTTTAACTCATGAGACACATTCGAGACAAATTCCTGCCGGGAATCGTCCATAACTTTCATCCGGCTGAGCATCTGGTTAAAACGATCACAGATTTGTGCTGTCTCCGTGTAATTGTTTACCTGAAGACAATCATCTCCATATCCTTCCTTGATTGCACTGATTCCTTCCGAAATCTTTGCAAAAGGCTTCAGAAAATGCAGCACCATAAGTACACCAAAGAACACCATTGCGACTGCCACAATTACAACAATAATGGTTGCAATCTGCCGCAAATATCCCTGATTGATCTGGATATTATCTGTGGATACGCTAATCAACATCACCCCAAGCACCTTGTCACTGCTGTCATTGGGATTACTGATAGGAATTGTCATCTCGATATAATGATTCTCCGAATCATAATGTGTAATGTCCTCCCCCCGGAAACTGCGAATAACCTCCTCAGCAATAATCATCTTATGATCATCGAGATTATAGGTATCACAATATACACGGAAGTTACGATCAACAATTATCACACGTCCATCGTAAATTGTTGTAAGCATATCAATCTGCGCCTGAATCGTGCTGGATTCCACCTCTTCATCCATATTCATATAATCACTGGTTGCTATCTGATTTGCCAGAATTTTGGCCTGACTTAGAATCTCACTCTCGCGAATGGATACCGCTCTGGACTCGTAGGAATTTAACAGTCCTGCTGCCAGAATAAGACTCGGTACAATCGCAAGAACAAGAATAAAAAGAATCAATCGAAATTTTAAACTTTTAAAAAAAGCAAGTAACTGTTTACTCTTTCGCATGGGAAACCCTTTCTACTTCTGATTATAGTAGTATCCAACACCCCACTTGGTATGCACATACTTTGGCTCACTTGGATTTGCTTCAATCTTTTCACGCAGACGACGCACATGTACATCCACTGTACGCACATCTCCCGGATAATCTTTTCCCCATACAAGACCAAGCAGATCTTCTCTACTATATACCTTATTTTCATTCTTGACCAAAAGCTCCAGCAAATCAAACTCTTTTGCTGTCAGATTTACTTCCCTTCCAAGAATAAAAAGTCTGCGGCTGTCCATGTCCAGTCTCAAATCTCCCTTGTTAATTTCAGAACTGTTTACTTTCTTCTCTTTGTTTCCAGATGTACGACGCATGATTGCTTTGATACGCGCCTTTACCTCCAGAATATTAAACGGCTTTGTGATATAGTCATCTGCACCGTACTCCAGTCCAAGAATTTTGTCCATATCATCGCCCTTCGCAGTCAGCATAACAATCGGCATATCAGAAAATTCACGTATTGCCTGACACACTTCAAACCCGTCCATTTTTGGAAGCATGATATCCAAAAGAATCATATCATATTCGTTCGCCTTGGCCATAGCCAGAGCTTCCTCACCATCGTATGCACAATCCACTTCCATTCCATCCTGCAATAAACTAAAACGGATTCCTTTTACAATTAACTTCTCATCGTCAACTACGAGAACTTTCTTTGCCATATTACACCTCAATCAACTGCTATATTGTCTTTCATTTTTTCAAAAAGTGCCGTTTTTATACCGGAAACTTTCATAATATCTTCGGCCGAAACAAATGCTCCATGTTCCTCCCTGTAAGAAATAATCGCTTCCGCACGCGCCTGACCGACGCCGGGAAGTTTTATAAGTTCCTCTATTCCTGCCGTATTGATGTGAACTTTTCCATCTTCCGGTTGCGCAGACTTTTCTTTGCCGGTCTCTGTAGATTCCAAAGACTTTGCCTCCGCCTTCGTTGGAATGCTGTACATGCTTCCATCAGTAAGTTTCTCCGCGAGATTCCATGCATCTTTACTCGCGGATTTTTTAAATCCACCTGCTGCGTCCACAGCATCTGCGAGCCGAAGCCCGCTCGCTAATGTATAAACTCCGGGCTTTCTGACTGCACCGCACACATAAACTGTGACAGATTTTTCCTCTTCCGGCATCTCACTCACCTGCTGCGTATCACATACTTCCTGTTGTCTCTCTTCTTCCAGATAACCAGCCGTATCCTTACCGGATCCACATCCGGTAAGGATTCCTATACACATCAGGATTATCAAACACTTTTTGCCAATATATCTCATATTTTCCCTTTCCTTAAATTAATTCAGAAAGGAGTCTCAATGCATCCTCTATTTTAACGACTTTTTACATTTATTACAAGTATATTTTTTTACGCCTCTTTTACAGCAAGAAGTGCTTTTTCCAATTTTTCGATCATTTCGTCCACATGCTGTTTTTCAATCACAAGTGGTGGAACAAAACGAAGTACATCTGCTCCGGCAGTAATTACGATCAACCCCTGCTCCAAAGCTTTTGCAGAAACCTGTCCAACCGGAAGGGTACATACAAGTCCCTGCATGAGACCTTTTCCTCTTCTCGCGGTAAGAAAATCGTATTTTGCCACTAATTCATCTAATTTCTGCTCCAGATACGGTGCCACTGCATTGACATTATCAAGCACATTCTGCTTTTCGAACAGGTCAAACACTGTAGATACAGCTGCTCCAACGAATGGATTTCCTCCATATGTTGTTCCATGATCTCCAGGTGCCAGTGACTTGTCTGCCACCTTCTGTGTCATGAAAAATGCACCGACCGGAACACCGCAGCCAAGTGCTTTTGCACAGGTCATAATATCCGGCTTCACACCATAATTCTGCCATGCGAACATCTTGCCGCTACGTCCCATTCCACACTGGATTTCATCGAGAATCAGCAGAATATCTTTCTCGTCACAAAGTTTGCGTACGCCTTCGATAAACGCCTGCTCAGCCGGATAAATTCCGCCCTCACCCTGGATAGTCTCCATTAAGATTGCACAGGTCTTGTCTGTCACAAGTTCTTTTACACTTTCGAGATTGTTGAACTCTGCAAATTTCACACCCGGCATCAATGGCTCAAAAGGCTCCTGATAATGTGCATTACCTGTTACAGAAAGTGCTCCGATGCTTCTTCCGTGGAAAGAATGCTTCATTGCGATGATTTCATGTCCCGCATGACCGTCTCTGGTATATGCATATTTCTTTGCAGCTTTGATTGCACCTTCAATTGCCTCTGTTCCACTGTTCGTAAAAAAGATACGATCCATCTGACTCGCTGCAAGCGCTTTCTTTGCAGCCTCAATTGTTGGAACATTGTAATACAGATTGGATGTATGAAGCAGCTTATCGATCTGTGCTTTCAGTGCATCGTTGTATTCCTTGTTTCCATATCCGAGTGCACATACGGCGATGCCCGCTGCGAAATCCAGATATTCCTTCCCGTCCGTATCATAAAGATGAACGCCCTCTCCATGATCTAACACCAGTGAAAAACGATTATATGTATGCAGAAGTTCCTTCTCTGCAGTATTGATATATTCCTGTTTGTTCATTTTTTTATCCTCTTTCAATCTTGACACTATCTCCGTTGCTGCTTACTATGCCTGTTCGTTGTAAAAACGGCCCTCTCCATCTCCGAGAATTGCTGTACCGATTCCCTTATTGGTAAAGATTTCAAGGAGCAGACAATGTGCGATTCTTCCGTCCAGAATATGTACGCGGGATACGCCATTTTCGATTGCATCAATGCAGTTGTTTAACTTAGGAAGCATTCCGCCACCGATAAAACCATCTGTAATCAGCTTTCTTGCCTCAGAAACTGTCAGTTCGGAAATCAGTGTAGACTTATCTTCCGGATCTTTGTATACACCTTCGATATCCGTAAGAAAAGCGAGCTTTTCCGCAGATACAGCACGAGCAATCGCACACGCTGCATCATCCGCATTGATATTGTATGTATCATAGTTGTCATCCATACCAATTGGACATATAATTGGAAGATAATCATTTTCTAACAGATCATAAAGAATCTTGGGATTTACTTCTTTTACTTCGCCTACAAATCCGATATCCTGACCATTGGATAATTTCTTGTCGACCTTAAGGAGACCGCCATCCTTTCCACTGATACCGACAGAACGTACACCAAGTTCCTGTACCATTTTTACAAGTGACTTGTTGACACGGTTCAGTACCATCTCAGCGATTTCCATTGTCGGCTCATCGGTTTTGCGAAGTCCATTGATAAACTCCGGCTCCATGCCTGCCTTTGCAACCCATTTGCTGATTTCCTTGCCACCGCCATGCACGATGATTGGTTTAAAGCCAACCAGCTTGAGCAATGTAACATCCTGGATTACATGTTCTTTTAATTCTTCGTCAACCATGGCAGATCCGCCATATTTTACTACAATAATTTTTCTGTTAAAACGCTGAATGTATGGCAAAGCCTCAATCAGTACCTGTGCTTTTTCCATTACTGCGTCCATATTCTGCTCGTTCATAATTCTCCTCGCTTTTCCTGTTGTATCCATCTTACTGATTGAACCTTGTAATATTTGCCTCGTTCAACGTAAAATCATAATAATTTAAGTCCTCACGGAAATCCCATCCGGCTTCCTTCCAGAAATGGTTTCCAAGTTCATTGCTTTTGAAGGCGATCAGACAGACTTTGTTAATTTTTTCTTCCTGCAGTGCCCGCATGCATGCAACCGCCATACTCTTGCCGATGCCATGTTTTCTATAATTTTCATGTACGCAGACATGATACAGACAGCCTCTTCGTCCATCATGTCCACACAGAATTGCTCCGACAATTTTACCCTCTGACACTGCAACCATACTGGTCGTAGGATTTCTCTTTAAAAAGCGTTCCACACCTTCTTTTGAATCATCAATGGAACGGATTCCGAAACCGTGAATCTGCATCCACAGCGCATATACCTCGTCATAGTCGTCTAATGTCATCGGCCGAATTTTATACTCTAAATCACTCATTGTTCACCTCATTATATAGAACATTTCAATTACTTAAGGAAACATCGGAACCATCTTCAGGCCTTCTGCTTCATCAAGCCCAAAGAGTAAATTCATATTCTGTACTGCCTGTCCTGCTGCGCCTTTTACAAGGTTATCCAAAGCACCCATCATAACAATTCTTCCGGTACGCTCATCAATTACAAAATTGACATCTACATAATTGCTTCCCTCAACCCACTTTGTCTCCGGGCATACGCCTTTTTTCAGCACACGGACAAAACGTTCCTTTGCATAATATTTATCATATACTGCCTTAATCTCTTCATATGTCGGATAAGTTCCGTCTGCTTTCTTATTCAATGTTGCGTACTCTGTTGCAAGAATACCACGGTTCATCGGTACAAGATGCGGGGTAAAATTAATCACGATTTCTTTGCCTGCTGCATATCCTAACTGTTCCTCGATCTCCGGTGTATGTCTGTGTGTTGTCACACCATAAGCTTTCATACTTTCATTTACTTCACAGAAAAGATTCGGTGTCTTTGCTCCTCTTCCGGCTCCGGAAGTTCCGGACTTTGCATCAATGATCAAGGTATCCGGATCAATGATTCCTTCCTTTACCAATGGATAGGCAGTCAGAATAGAACAGGTAGTGTAACAACCCGGATTAGCAATCAGTCTTGTATCTTTTGTTACCTTTTCTCTGTTGATCTCGCATAATCCGTATACGGCTTCTTCAATAAACTGCGGACTCTTGTGTTCGATCTTGTACCATTTCTCATAAGTAGCAACATCTTTGATTCGGAAATCGGCACTCAGATCTACAATCTTTACTTTACTTAAGATTTCCTCGCTCAGTACACCTGCTAAAAATCCCTGTGGTGTTGCAGTAAAAATCACATCAACCTGGGAAGCAAGTTCATCCATATTGTCATCCAGACACTTTGCATCTACGATTTCAAAAAAATTCTGATATACATCTGCATAATTCTGATCGATGTAGCTTCGTGATCCAAACCACTTAATCTCCGCTTCTTTATGATTCATTAAAATGCGTACCAGCTCAGCGCCTGCATAACCGGTAGCTCCGATAATACCTACTTTAATCATGTGTTTCTTCCTTTTCTTCTATATAATATGAGGGTCAAAAGGTATTTTGCCCCTCATTTATGATTAATCAGATTACTACATGCTACGCATTCCCGTAATCTGACTCCACCTCGAAATCCGCTAATTTTCTGCGTTTCAGCAGTAAATTGCTACTTTCTCGGTGTAGTGCGGGTCACTAAGGTATACATCGATGATACCTTTTGCCCCTTTAATCATATTATATAATTCTAACGTTTCAAATTTTTGATGTAAATAGTTATTTCTTCCTATATGCTTACGACAAATTTCCCCTATAATCGCTAAAATTAGGACTTTCGTACAATTGACTTGTATACAAAAATTCTCTATATTTATTATGGAGTTTATAATGTTTATGAAATAAATTGGAGAAAACAAATGAATATGGAAAATTTCAAAAGATATTTGGTAAATGTACAAAAATCATTTACCGGTGTATTTGTAACTATTTATATACTATGTGCTCTCTGCATTGGTTTCGGTGTTATAAAATGTCTTCCTGCCTATTCCGATTATGATGGTAACAAAGAAGGCTTTGCCAAGACCAAAATCTTATGCGTAGATGAGCCATTTGCCAAATGGGTAGGTGACAAGTACAAGAATACGCAGTTTCAGCTCGCCGTCGGCGAAGATAGCAACATGTATGTTGTCGGTTTGAATCCTAAGAATGATTTTCCTGTATTATCCAGCGATTTTACATCAGAAGAACTTGCTTCTTACAAACCAGTGGAGATCAAAGGAAAAAGCGAGACCTTACCGGCTGAAGCCAAAACCTATTTACTGGAAACCTATGGTTTAACAAGCACAGATGTGGATACCCTTTTGGGGTCCTGCTATTTGGATACCACCTATGATACTTTGTCGGCCGGATATCCATTTTTTGGAGTCGGCATCATTGTTGGTATCATTGCGCTCATGTTCCAGAGTGCTGTCAATCATCGCCAAAAGGCAATCCGCCAAAAGGCTGATATGCTCGAATCCAACGGACAGCTTCAGGCTATATACGAAGATTTTCAAACTGGTCCACAAACTTTATCCAAGTCCATGCGATTATTGATCTTACCGCATTATGCAATGGATTTTCTGGCAGAAAAGGAAGGTTTTCATGTGGTTCCATTGGATAATGTCATAAATGTCTATGAAACAAGTATGGTGAACGGACATCCGATAGATGGTTCCGGAATTGCTCTTGACACAGCAGATGGTCAGCAACATGTCATCGGCATTTCCAAAAAACATCCAAAAGATTTTGACAATATCATGAGCGTATTAAAAAATATAGCCGGAGGTACTCAATAATGTTTATTATATATGGTACGAGAACAGATTTAAAAACAGACGCAGAACTTCAGCCTATACAATGTGAGAATTGTGGGCATTTCGCTCCACAGATGCTTTTCCGAAAGATTTGGAGATTTACATTATTTCATATTCCAACATTTGGTTTCTGTCAGAAGCGAGGAACTATGTGCAAAAACTGTGGCAAGATTCATCCTCTTAAAAGAAGACAGTACAAAGAAATTCGTCGCAACATTGCCTAAGAACACAGCCCGCAGAACTGCGGGCTGATTTTTTATTTTTTTGTAACAAAATCACATTTTTTTACATTAATCCATGTAACCAATCAATATCCCACAAGAAAGGAGCCCGATCATGCAGGACATGGACGCCGTTTACCGCCAGCATTTTCAGATGGTTTACCAATATCTGATGTCATTGGTCCACAATCCGGACATTGCGGAAGAACTGGCCCAGGAAACGTTCTGTCAGGCAGTCAACAGTATAAATCGCTACGATGGAAGCTGCAAAATCACTACCTGGCTCTGTGCGATTGCCAAAAATCAATATTTGTCCTACCTGCGAAAGCACCCACTGCACGAGGATCTGACGGATGCCGAGGCACATATTACCCCTTCTCCATCCGCAGAGCAGGAAGTACTTTCTTCCATGGGAAAAATGGAGTTGTTGCAGCATCTTCACGACTTGAAAGAACCATACCGGGAAGTGATCTACTTACGGGCTTTCGGTAACCTTTCCTTCCGGGAAATCGGGCAGATTATGGGACAAAGCGAAAACTGGGCGCGCGTAATGTTTTATCGCGGTAAAGAAAAACTTTTATAAGAAAGGATCTGTATGTATATGAAAAATGAGTTAACCTGCGAAGTTGTACAGGATCTGTTGCCAAGTTATGTTGACCATCTCACAAGCGATATAACAAACACCGCAATTGTATCTCATGTAAAAAACTGCGAAGATTGCCGGCGAATTCTTGCTGCCATGCAGGCACCGGAATCACTTCCTGAAAAAGATCCGGTGGACGCATCCACCATAGATTTTTTGAAGAAAAACCGCAAAAAAAACCGGAACCGGATTCTGGCCTCGGTCTTAACGGTTGCTCTCTTGCTTTCCGGATTCTGGGGATGGAAAGTATACATTTCCCCACGTTCCATGACGGATACATCCATGATGAATTATTCTGTGACCGTGACAGATTCCAAAAAAATCCAGATTAAGGGATCTCTTACCGATCACTCACTTGGCATATCTGGCATAAACTACGCGGTCGATGCTGACAATCCCGGAATTGTCACAATCAATGTCCGGGCCAACCGTTTGTCTGCATCCAAAAACAACACTTTTTCCGATGAGACCACCGAAAAGCATAAGATTGAAAAAGTGTATGTCAACGACTGGATTGCATGGGAAAACGGTACTGCCATCCAGCCAAAGGCCGCACAGATTTATAACACCATTCACCCTTATGTCGGAAGCATGTCTGACAACGGAAAAACCCTCACGGCGCTCGGAATCAATGATGTACTTCCGATTGCAACACACGAATTGCAGACAACCGATGAGCCATATGGCTGGACAATGAATCTCGATGGATCTTTTAAGAAATCCCAACAGACAGAACTGGAAAGAACCATGAAAAACTATGCCATGGTTATTCTTGTCTGCACCGAAAATCTTGGCAGTGTGACATTTTCCTATTCGCTGGACGGTCAAAAAACACATTTTACTTACACAAAAGAACAAGGCGAAGAGGACTTCCGTGGCACTTGTGCACACTTCCGCAGTTCTGCCACCGAATTTCAGGCACTTCTTGCCAAAGCCGGTATTTTAAATACTGTCTATTCCTCCCTTTCCGAAGGAGGATACCGCCTGACCGAAGCAATTACGAAAGTCGCAGATGCTGAAATTACCGGAAGTGTCCGGGATGAAAAAGACACTTTTATCCAACAGTACAAAACATACCAGCCAATCAACAGCTGGTCTCCGGGTTCTGTTTATAAAAGTTTCTCTTCAGAAGACGAGGCACTTGCTTATATCGGATACGATAAATTAAAGCCTATAAAATTGCCGCAGACACCTGAACACGTCGAAGTCACTGCACTTGGTGACCGATCCGGCAATATTTGCTATATCTCTTTCCTTGAGAGTTATTCCTGCGAAAATGCCGATCTTTCTGTTTCTGCCTCTGCCGATATTTATACGGAACATAGCACAATTTCGGATTACGTTGATATTGATTATCCGTCCAATATGGATGATGCCAGCATTTACACTACAGAAGATTACACCAGCGCATCCGGCGAAACCTGGAAGATTATCACGACAACCAACGCATCCGATGACTCTTATGATTCCATAGATGCTTATCAGGTCAAAGACACCATTAGTTATCGCATTGGTGTCAGCTATCCAGGAGACCAGAAAAATAAGGCCAGAGCTACGCTTTTGGAACTTCTTAAATAAAGAGTAATGGGGAAGCTTATACCCAAAAAAGAAGCACTTCACGGTTATTCGCCGCGAAGTGCTTTATGTATGTCGATGGACACGATTCATTATACTGGATGACAAACTTTTGTGTACTGCTGTCGAATTTTGTTGCGTATAGTTCCATGATTTGGACATATGTATCAAATTTCCATAATTTTGTTCCAATAAATATCTATTTACAGTACCATCGGTTCTTTTGTTACAAGTTTACCTCTGAACAGTAACAACGAATGCTTTTCACACACTGTTTGTTTATAAAAATCTTGTTCCATAATAAGTGTTATGTTATTATAAAAGCAGACACTTTTACATTCACTTTATGATGAAAAAACAGATAAGCAGTTTGTTATCAAATGTCAGAACAACTATGTTGTTGCCCCTGTTTTTGAAAAGGGTAACTTAGTTACAACTAAATCAGATAAATCCTACCATGGAATTGGTACGAAAACCATTCGATTCATCGTGGATAGTTACCATGGAATTACTACATTTACCGTAGATAATTTGTTCTATGCAAAAATTGTTGTTCCTCTATAGTCATTCTGTTATTAAATTTTAGTGAGGTTATTTATGTTAGATTTGTTTTATACATTTATTTCTTATTTTTTTAATATTGTTGATTTTCTGGCATATTATGTTCTATTATCACATAAATTAACTTCACGATTTTCTAAGAAAACACAACTTATAGCCTATTGCATTACCTATTTGCTTTGGTTTTCGGCAGAACTTTCAACAAAAATATTTCCCAATATTCCACTCAAACTATTATTTTTACTTTTATTCTTTTTTGCATTATTAACACTTTATAAAGACAATTTGTACAAAAAAGTTCTCTGGATCATTTGCACCTTTTTTATTATATTTTTAGGAGAAATAATCACAATACCAATTGCCCTGTTAATAACCGGCTCTTCCCTGCAAAATATTGCAGAGAATTCGGGCACTCAAGTATTAGGGCTTATTTTATCACGCCTACTAATTTTTTTAATAATATTTTTCTTAATTCGATCATCCAAAAGAATATCCAATTACTTTACAAAAGAATATTTTTCAATCATTTTAGTAGACGTTCTGTATACACTTAGTATCTCGACCTTTTTTTATTTTAATAATCTGTATTTATCAACAGATATCGCCATTACACTTTCCATTTTTGTAATGCTTCTAATTTCTTGTCTGGCTCTATACCTGCTTAAAAAAATTACCAAAAAGTCCGAAGAAATTATGCTGACCAATCTCAAAATGCAGCAAATTGAAATGGAACACAAACAAAATGAAGATATGACCATCGTCGTGAATGATCTTCGCTCCTTACGCCATGATATGAACAATCATATGTCGGTCCTTCAAGGGCTTCTGGCCATGCAGGAATATGATGATGCAAAAAATTATCTTTCCACAATTACAGAAGAACTGGCCGTTGCAAACAGTTTTATTTTTACAGATAATAAAGTGCTTTCTGTCATGCTCAATAATAAAATCAGTAAGGCCCATCAATTTGGAATCACCTTCGATACAGAGCTTTTAACAAGCACTACCCCGTTTTCCGACAGTGACCTCTGCGCTGTTGTTGGTAATATTCTCGAGAATGCCTTTGAAGCTTCCTCAAAACATAAAGACCCTTACATTCACTTTATGATAAAAAAAACAGATAATCAATTTGTTATCGAATGTCAGAACAACTATGTTGTTGCTCCTGTTTTTGAAAAGGGTAACTTAGTTACAACTAAATCAGATAAATCCTACCATGGAATTGGTACGAAAACCATTCGATCCATCGTGGATAGTTACCATGGAATTACTACATTTACCGTAGATGATTTGTTCTGTGTAAAAATTGTTATCCCAATTTAAATTAATACTGATTTATAAAAATTTTCAATTTTTCATAATCTCCCACACACAAATGCACTTTCTCATTAGGTTTTCCCATTAGGAATAAGCATTTTTGATTTGATAATTTTGCACTCCTAATCGCCGTATTTACCACTTTATTTGCTATTTTTTTCTTAAATCCCATATTATTCATTATGCATTCTCCTTTTTTACACATTCTACTTTGCTCCAAAATAACGGAGCATCACATCCTTACGATAAGTTCTTCCAACGAGCATTTGCATGCCATTTTTTAGCATTACAATATTATTTTCAATTGTATTAATGTAGTCCATATTTACGACTTCGCTTTGGTTTACTCTTAAAAATCCTGCCCCTACGCGCTTATATAATGCTTTTATCGGTTCGTATACACAATACTCTCTCTGTGGTGTTACTACCACACTTTTATATTGCTGCCTTTGTATATAAATAATATTTTTGCAAATTATTTTTTTCTTCAAATTTTCATCGATAACTGTTATTTCCGGTTCTTTTACACTTTGTTTTAGTGCCATAACCTGTAAAATTGATCTGCGAAGCACCCGTTCCATACGATTTATTTCATATGGCTTTACTAAATACCCCATGGCATCTATATCAAATGCTTCTTCCATAAATTCCCTGTGCCCCGTCACAAAAGATATTACCATTTTAGGATACTGACGCGACAATTGTGATGCAATTTTAATTCCTGACTCGTTTCCTAAATCAATATCCATAAACAAAATATCCAGTTCTTTATCTCTTAAGTATTTCTTTAATTGTGCACCACTGGAAAATCCGTGGTACTCCAAATCCATATCGTTTTTAGCAGCTATTTCTTTTAAAAATAATCCGTTTACCTTAATTTGATATATTTCGTCATCACATAAACCTATCTGATACGTCATATCATACACTTCCTTTCTATACTACAAAGACAGCATCTACATCTTCTTCCCTCTGCAGCTTTCTGCTCTCAAACAATAAACATAAACACTGACTTTTTTTTAAATACTTTTCAAAAAAAGTAATAATATCCTCCTGTTGTTCTACATTAAACTCCCCTAATAAATCCTTTCCCACCAAGCATTCGCTTTTCTTCACATACGCTGCAATGGATCTCACTTTAATTTTCTCAAGCTTATTCAATTCATTGATAGGTTTGTCCAATATTCGATCCATTCCAATCTGTTGAAATAGTGTTGTAAATTCTTGTATTGTGTCATTTTCATACACTCCCATAACCATTGTATAGAAAACCAAATAATTCCGTACACATAAATCCGAATCTATTTTATCTATATCAATTACATCTACCTTCTTATTATGTTTTTTAAAATAATGAATAACCAGATCCATTAACGCTTGTTTTTGTTCTGCATTTTTACAAACAATATATATGATGCCTTTATTATTGATATCCAGCACACAATTATCATACTGATTTTTCTTTCCCATTAATTCTACTCTGATAACTTCGTTACCTCCTTTATTCATTTGTACACGCTTCACGATCCAAAAACAAAGCAATACTTTGTGCAACTAACGCAAAAGCCTGTATCAAAACTATTTTCTGAAAAAAAACCATGTTTAAAAATATATACACAAGGCATGATACGAAAATAAATACAGATATGAACAAATAAATTGCAAATGCACACCTTCGATAACTCCCGCCTCTCTTTCCTAAATTTTTTTGGCGGGCAGCATACTTGTAATTAATTATGCCTGAAAAAATAATACTTAATAAACAGATTATAATTGTATATATATCTGCTGCAACAATACATCTTCTTGTGATAAATATACTTATACACACAACACATATATACATCAAAACACATCTAACATAATTTTTAGCATGAGCACCCCCTGCATAAAATCTCAGCATTCCAAAAGTCACAAAAAAAATTAACATTTCTATAAAAATTCCAGCCAACAATGCAAATGTAAATACAATTACTGAGTCCAATCCATTTGCTATCATCGCCTCAACACTGCAAATGCAGGCTTCTTTCATTCTTTCATTTTCTTTCCAATCGAAATCATATATTTCTACTAATCTTTCTGCAGCACCTCTATATATCTCCATATTTTCATTCCCAACACATTCAATTTTTTAACACCTTATATATACATACTATATGTATTCGCTTCCAAAGATAAAGGATTTCTGCTTATATCACAAAATATCTATATTTTTTGTATCCTGTATGTAAAATAATCAGGAAAATATGCAAAATAAAAGAGCGTATTCATTCGAATACACCCTTTATCCAATTATTTTCCAAAATATGTTTCCATTACAGACTTTCGATACGTCCTACCAATAGCCATTTCCATGCCATTTTTAAGATAGACTATATTTCCTCTAATTCCAGCTATTAAAGAAATACGAACAACTTCCCCCTGATTTATTCTCACAAAAGAATTTCCTATGCGTTCACACAATGAACTAATCGGCTCATATATTTGATAATTTCTATTTTGGGTTTTAATAATACTCTTGGTTAATTGTCTTTGTATATATAAGATATCTCTGCAATCTATTTTTTTCTTAATATTTTCTTCGGTAATAACAATCTCATGAACTTCCTGATCATGCGCATTTTTCTCCAGCTGTGTTATTACCTTTTTCATGACATTTTCCATTTTTTTAATATCATATGGTTTTACCAGATACCCAACTGCATCCACTTCAAATGCTTCTACTGCAAATTCCCTATGTCCTGTTACAAAAACAGTAATAATATGCGAATACTTTCTTGCAATCCAGGTTGCAATTTCTATTCCCGTTTCCTCTCCCAAATCAATATCTAAAAACAAAGCATCCAGATTATTTGTCTCTAAATAATTTCTTAACTGCTTTCCTGACGTAAATTCATGATATTCCAAATCATACTTATTCTTTGATGCAATTTCTTTTAAAAATAATGTATTTACTTTCAACTGATAATTTTCGTCATCACATAATCCTATTTGATAAGGCATTTCTAACTTTCCTTCCGGTAATTCTAATTTATTCAAATTTTTTCATATACAAATTTTACCATTTTAGACTAATAATTTAAAGCAGTAGATACTATTTTTTAATTAAGTACCTACTGCCATTTATTATCTGTTAAATTTTGTCACTTTTTTCTTTTTTTCCCTAATTGCAAGTACAGAAACCGAAATTAAAAAAATTGCTGCTAATGCACTACCCATTACTTTTCCTCCTTCCTATATCATACCTAATACCCTCTGCTTCTGATTTTTGTACATTTCTACATATCTTTTTAATAAATCAGAAATATCTTTATATATAACCACAAATACAAAACCAACAACTACACCACATAAATAACTCATGTCCTTTGCTGCCAAAAATTGGTATGCTGAATATACACTGATTATCCAAAAAACAGGCCTGAATACAATAGCACTAAATCCATATAAAAACAATTTTCTTTTCTTTGCACTTGAACAATCAATATTTTTTAATTCCCCAGGTTTTATAACACCGGTGCAAAATGTCAAAATACTTTTATCCATTAGATTGTCGACTTCTAGTAAAGAAGACACCACCCAATAACCATCCAGCTTTACAAACGGAATTAGATTAAATACTACAAATCCCAAATTTGCCAAATAATAAAATAGCAATAGAGGAATATAAATATTATGTGCTGCCAACAAAATAAATAAAATACAGCCAAGCGTTCCCATTGCATAATTAATTGCAATTCCTGAAACAGCAACACTAAAACTCTTTTTCCTATCCTTAAACATATAAATATCACTCACATCACAGAAAAAGCATGGCATTAGGAAAAAAAGCATTAATCCCATCGATAGTACCTTTCCCCCATTTTTATAACAACATATTGCGTGTCCTAATTCATGTAACATAGTGGTATATACCATCATTATATAAAAAATAATATAATCTCCCAGCGACAGATGCAAACAATCCGTCGCTGCCTGCAATACAAAATCGCTCTCCCGTAAAATTAAATAGTATGCAATTGCTGTTAATCCTAAAATAATAATTGCACCCCGTAAGGAAAACAAATTCTGTATCCATTTCGGTACTTTATCAAGACAGGCTGAAGGATCAATTTCGCAAAGCTTAATCTTTGTTATATCCTTTTTTTCCTTTATCTCTTCATCTTCATTCAAGAATCCCCACTCTTTAAACTTTTGAAGCATAAATTTTTTTTCATCTTGATCTAATTGAGTGTCATTACCAAAAATGAATTCGTCACCTTGGTACTCAAGACATTTGAGCAAATATTCTGTTTCTCTGGATCCCATCTTCACATACCTATTAGTTGCCAGATTCTTAATTGTGTAAAGATCCTCTCCTACGCATTCGATCTCCAAATGTTTATATTTCATTTAATTTCCTCCGGCTAACTTATTGCGACTCTACATAAATCACAAAACTTGTATGTAATTATGTCAAAACAATAATAGCCCCTGCAGCTACTCCGGTTACTACGCCAGCAACGAACCAACCGTCCCCGAATTCTTCTGCAACTTCCATTTCTTCATATTTTGTATTTGCCTCATTTACTTTTTTCTTATCCTTGTTAAACATACTTTCATCCTCCTTAATTATGTCAATGCAACAATGGCTGCAACAATTCCAATTCCAATACTTGCTCCTGTAATATAATCCTGAGCAGCACCAAACTCTTCAACCTTTTCCATCTCTTCAAAAGTTACATTTTTATTCTGCTTATCCAATAATTCATTTTTGTTTTTCATTCTATATATCCTCTCTATTCTTAAATATCTATTACTACGTCAAAACAATAATAGCTCCCGCAGCTACTCCAGTTACTACGCCAGCAACAAACCAGCCATCCCCGAATTCTTCTGCCACTTCCATCTCTTCATATTTTGTATTTGCTTCTTTTAATTCTTTTTTATTTTTGTTAAACAAATTTTTTCCTCCTTTTTAAGTCAATACAACTACTGCTGCAACAATTCCGATACCAATACTTGCTCCCGTAATGTAGTCCTGAGCAGCACCAAACTCCTCTACCTTCTCCATTTCTTCAAAGGCAACCGGCTTTTTTTCTAACTTTTCATTTTTTTCCAATCTTAACATTTCTCCTTTCCGTTAGATTTTTAATTATGCCATAACAATATTTTTTACAAAATCTGTCATAACATTATAGTTATGACAATATCATTTATTTTCTTACTGATTCTTTCATTTCCTCCTTTCAATAGATATATATTAATGTCTTAGAATAATCTAAAACAAAAATTGACTAATAATAATTAATATTGCCATTATTGAAACTGTCGTAATTCCAATACTTCCAAAACTAAATTCCTGAACTTCTTCCATTTCTTCGTATTTAAGATTACTATTCTTTCCATCCATCTTTTTCATAGTATAGCCTCCTTTTGCTACGCAATAATTCGCTTAAAAGTTAACTCTAATTTTTCTAACAACATATCTATTTGCGCTACCTCAATAATATAAGGAAGAAATAATACTATACAGGAAGTAACGTTTTCTATATAACTCCACTCCGTAATTACTCCGTATTTTTTTAATAAAGTAACCATATTAATTAAATCACCATACCCCATTTTTTTCTGCATATCCGACTCTAAAAAATCAATTGCGAACATCATCCCACATCTTCTTATATCAAATATTCTAGAGTATTTTTCCATAAAATCATTTTCTATTTTATTATAAAAATAATGTCCCATTTCCTGGGCATGATCCAATAATGCTCCATTATCCTTTTGAATTTCATTTATAGCGGCAATTGCTGCAGCGCAACACAAAGCGTTCCCATTTTGCGTAGACAAATGAAATATAAATTCCTTATGCTTTCTAAATTGTTCCACGATTTTTTTTGATACTGCAACAGCTCCAATTGGCAAAATTCCATTATTCATTGCTTTCGACATCGTAATTATATCTGGTTTAATATTATAATGTTGATAACAAAACATTTTTCCGGTTCTTCCAAATCCTGTTGCGACTTCGTCAAACGCTATAAGAATGTCATGCTCTTTTGCATATATATCAATTCTATGAACATACCATTCTGGTAAAGTAATAACCCCTCCTGATCCCAACACTGGTTCTATAATAATTCCAGCCAAACTATCACCAAAATCTTCCAGCTCTTGTTCTAGTCTTTGTTTCATCTTCTGTTCGCACACTTCAGATACCGCATTGCTCCTACAACAACTACAAAATGGTAATGACAATTCTTTAATTCCGGGTAATAATGGACCGTAACCCTCTCTTTCTCTTCCATCATAGTCGCTACAAGACATAGAACCATAATAACTTCCATGATATGAATGTTGAAGAACTGCAATATTTTTCCTTTTATTTTTTAATGAAGCATATTTACGTATAAATTTAATAGACAGTTCTACAGACTCTGATCCGGTACATGTATATACAATTTTTTCGATTTGATCATGATGTATCGCTTTTAAAATTGCTGATAACTGATCTGCCTCTTCCGTACTAAATTCACATGCATTTACATACTGGATCTTATCTAATTGTTCTACCAATTTGTCCTTTAAACTGACATTAGAATATCCTAAAGGAACATTCCACAGTCCACTATTTGCGTCAATGTACTTTTTTCCTCTTATGTCATATAAATAAATTCCCTCTGCACTTCTTATTTGTATTCGTCCATCATCCGGTCTGCAAAGCGGATACCACGTATCATTATTCATTTTTTTCTATTTCCTTTTCTAAAACTATTAACTTGACCTTCGCATTTTTCATTTCTACCATGTATGTATTGTGCAATTGAAAATCTATTTCCTGTAATAAATTTTTTACTAATGAATCCGTAATAATCTTTTTATTCGAACTGGCAATATATTTCTTTGGCTCACCATTTTCCATAGTTTCAACATACATGTTTACAATTCCTCTGCCTACAATAATATTATTAAATTCCTGCATAAACATTACATATGGCATTTTTTTGTCGACTTCAGAAAATATAGGAGAAATAAATTCGCTAGTTAATGACTGATCCACTCGATAATCAAACATAAATCTTCCTCCTGGTTTTAACCATTTATATATCTTTCGGAATAGATTTTTTGTTCTCACTTCATCGTCTGCCAATAAACAAATTGTTGTCGATGGAATCGTAATTAAATCATACTGTTTTTCTGTTTCATATTCGAAGATATCAGCATTATAGATATTCAATCGATTTTTTACTTTCTCAGACAATCGATTCTGTTTTTCATAAAACCTGGAAATCATGGATTTTGATATTTCAATTCCGTCAACCTCAAATCCCTTTTTTGCCATAGGGATCATATAATTTCCACCATCTCCACAAGCTATTTCTAAAATACTTTTGCCAACACAAAAAGCGTTTTCAATATAATAATCCAATTCTTGAGCTGAATTTTTCATATTTGCATACACATTAGAAAATATCCCTTCGTATATTCCAAGTTCTGTAATACCTCCCATGTTCAACTCTTTTATATCTTGAAAAATCCCATAAAATTGCCCCATTATATCAATCCTCCTTTTTGCAACTGGTAATACCCCTCTTCAATTACCATTTTTGCGCTAGAAATATCCATATTATATTTTTCAGCCATTTTCTCAACAATCTCTTCTGCGCTTCTTTCTAATGCCCAAGCTTCTAATAAAAATACATATTTTTTTTCAAGTCTTATTAAACTTCCCTTCTGTATATGAAGCGCATAGTAATTCGCATTCTTTTTAAAAACAAAGACTTCTCGCCCTGCACATTCTTTTGTTTTTCTTATCGGATATTCAAAAGAATGTACACTTGATGACACCTCTATGTATGCATTTCCCTCAAATATTTTGCTAAATTTGCTCAAAAAGTTCACAATTCTTTTTTTTCGCAAATACTCACCCACAAACGGATATAAGTGCATGAAATCACAAAATTCTTCACGACTAATTTCATTTGGTAAACATGCACACTTAGAGCAGACATCTTTTACCGCACATTCCATGCAATTTCTTTGTATCATTGCTTTGTCACATAGTTTGTTTGCTTCTAAAAGCTGCATCATATGATCTTCCTGTGATTCTAATAAAGATTTTTCTGATGTGATGCATGGTTTTATTCCATCTTCCGTAACTCTATATCTTGTCAATCGTTTCAAACTACATTGATTTGTCCAACGGCATTCATCTACCAACCTTTTGGATATTGTATCAACCTTTCCTGTTTGTTTATAAAAATCTAAATCCACAGAAAATTTCTCTAAATCATTCTTGTTCTCTATTTTCAAATAGTACTCATAATCCAGCAAGCACTTCCCTTTGCGTTTTATATCCTCAACTTGGCTATAGGAACAAATAAAATTTTTCAATGATACCTTTGTCTCATCAAATTGTACTTTTTCTTCCTTTATAATGTGTAAATGATTAAAATTGTTTTTATCCTGAATATCAATGTCTTTTACATCCTCCATATTTACTAAAAATGCTCCATTAATATCCAGATACTCGCTTGTATCTTTTATGGTTACATGCTTTTCCAATTGAATATGCTTTGCCAATGTATTTGATACATTTTGTGGATATATACCTGTAACGAAGGCATCATATCCATTACGCATTGTTACATAATAGCTATTTTCTATATCTGGAAGTGAATGCAGATTCAATTCTGGAATTTCTGTTATAACCTGTAATGACAATTGATCTACATTGTGCAAATCCTCATAGTTTTTTAGTAAATAAAGAGAGTTTTGACTTTCTACATTACAAACCGCGTTGCAGAGATTTGAATTTATTAAGTATACTGTCTTTTCATACTCCTTTAATAATGTACATGCCAATTTTCTTACCAGTCTCTGGTTATTGTAATTATATGTAAAAACAATATGCTCTTCCGGTTCCAATAAAAGCGTATCCACCAACTCTTCAAAACTGTTCGCCTGATTATAAAATGGAGTATTTACCATAATTTCATTTGGTATATCCAGGTCTATATCACCATTTTCAAAAACATATAAACCATCTTTATACCCTATATTTATAAATAATATTTCCTCAACCATATCCTGCCCTTTCTAGTAAATCGTCCATCCACCATCAACTATCAGATTTTGTCCAGTAATCATAGACGCCTTATCCGAATTCAAGAAAAGTATCGCTGAACTCACATCTTCTGGTACTGCATATTTTCTAAGTGGAATCTTTATTAAATATTCCTTCTTTGCTCGATTTCCATCTAATATTTCTTTATTTTTTTCTGAAAAGATCATAGTTGGTGATACCATATTTACTCTAATTCCGTACTTTGCCCACTCTAATGCCAACTCTTTTGCAAGATGAATCATTCCTGCCTTACTTGCACAATAAGCAGCCCTATCCACATTGGCCACAACTGCATGCTGCGAAGCAATCCCCAAAATACTTCCTCCTCCATTAAGAATCATATTTTTGGCAATCACTTTGCTAACGAAAAAAAAGCCTTTTAAATTAACATCTATAATTCTGTCCCATATTTCTTCTGTCGTTTCCAATGCAGATACCAACACATTTATTCCTGCTAAATATACAAATGAATCAACAACTAATTTTTTTTCTTCAATATATATATCCAAAGTCTTAATTTGACTTTTATTCAATACATCCATCTCCAAAAGTTTGACATTAGGTTTTTCCCCATACTTTCCAACTAAACTTTCGAAATTCTGCGGACTTTCTGTCAAAACCATGGATGAATATTTATCTAATAATTCAGGGATAAGCGCATCTCCAATGCTGCTACACGCTCCCACTACAACAACTGTTTTACCCCTTTTTGAACAACTTATTGAAAGACAATTTTCTGATACCATAACTTACAACTCCCCGTCGATAAAATCTTGCGCAGATCAGCGCCACAATCACCACTTCCAACATCTGAATTCCTGCATTTTCAGCAACTTCTGCCCAAGTTAATTGAATCAAATCATTTGTGACAACAGAAACAATTGGTGAGAAGAACGGTGCCATCGAAAATACCCTAGCCCAAATTCCAGTAAATCCATTCATAACTGCCATACTCAAAAAATATGCCAACAACACGATCAGCGCCACCGGAAACATTAACTGTGTGGAATCCTGTGCATTATTTGCATATGAAGATAATGCTGCAAACGCAAATGCATACATCACAAATCCACTAATCAAAGCTACAATCAACAGCACATATGTCTGCGGTGGCATTTCTCCAAGCGTTACAAAAACTGGATTCGAAGGCATTTCCAGGATATTTGCCAAAAGCAGATAATATCCTACCCACACAGTTACCTGAAGTATAACTCCCAATAAATAACCGATTACTTTTCCAACCAGTAACTGTAATGGTTTAACATAACATAACAAAGTCTCTATAATTCTTCCGCTTTTTTCTTCAACAACAGAATTTGCAATACTTGATCCATAAATTAGAATCATCAGAAACAATATTGCCACAATTGAAATCTGCAAAAGAAATGTTGCATCATGCTCCGATAATGTGACGCTTCCCTGTCCTGAAATATTTGCTGTTGTTCCATAAATCGCACCGATAATTTTATCTATTTGCGTTGATAAGAATACACATACTAACCCCAATACCGAAATCAGACAAAACCAATTCGAGGTAACAACCTGTTTAAATGTAAACCATATTACTTTTCCTGTTTTATTATTCATTGTCTGCCAACTCCTTTATAAAGATTTCCTGCAGCGACGTTTTTCTACTACGTATTCCCTGCAACTCAATACCGCTCTCAAGAATACGTGCATATAAATGCTGTAATTTATTCCGATCATTAAACTGCACATCAAAACTCTTATTTTCACGGCTTTCCAACTTCAACCCACTTTCTGCAATCAATTCCGTGATATCCGCACTCGTAACAATATTCATAACATCCTCTCTCGAATATTTGTTTATTAGCGCTTGTACGGTATTGTTTTCTACAACATTTCCTTTATTAAGCATAACTATTCGATCGCACATTTCTTCTACATCTTCCATGCGGTGGCTGCTAAAAAGAATCGTTGCACCTGACTTCTTTAAATCAAGAACCGTACTTTTAAAAAGCTCAATATTGACCGGGTCTAATCCACTAAACGGCTCGTCCAGAATTACCATCTGCGGCTTATGAAGAATCGCACTGATAAGCTGGATCTTTTGCTTATTTCCTTTGGATAACGTCTTGACCTTTTTATTCAAATAACCCGGAATTTTGAATTCTTCCAAAAGCTTTTTTATTTCAGTGAAAGCTGCTTTTTTATCCATACCATTAAGCATCGCAAAATATAATAACTGATCCTTAACTACAGCATTCACATACAATCCTCTCTCCTCTGGTAAATATCCAATGGACACCTTTGCCTTTCGAATATCTATCCCATCAAACGTAATGCTTCCTTCTTCGGGTTCAATGATTCCCATAATACTTTTAATGGTGGTGGTCTTTCCTGCACCATTCCTGCCTAAGATTCCAAGAATCTTCCCATTTTCAGCTTCCAATGAAACATGATTAAGCGCTTTAAAATCACCATATGTTTTTGTCAGATTTTCGATTTTCAGCCCCATATTATAAACTCCTTTGTTCAAGCATTTTCTTGTGTGATTCTATTCTATTCCTCTGTTTTCAAAAAGAAAATGAATTGCTTTTATGATACACATAGCCGTCTCTTTTTTTTCGCTTCGCACAAATAATGAACATTATGTGCAGAATAAAAATTGTATAGAATCAAAAAACCCGGAAAAGAAGAGACAGCAATTTACTATTTCTCCCTTTCCGGGTTTCTCTATTTTGTTTATTTGCCTAGTTGATTCAGTAACGTGATCGATTCCTTTTTCAACAACCGTTTCAGGAGTGTATTCATTTACACACTCTGTAATCCATTTAGCACCATCTCCAGTAACAACCTTGAATTAACCAGACCATCAAGTCTTCTTGAACGCTCTGGTTCTAAATCGTGAAGAGCACGATTGACACAGCGGCCTACGGTTTCCCAGTCCAAACCTCTCCAAGTAGTTGGTCTGCTGGAATGCCAGAGCTACGCTTTTGGAACTTCTTAAATAAAGAGTAATGGGGAAGTTTATCCCCAAAAAAGAAGCACTTCACGGTTATTCGCCGCGAAGTGCTTTATGTATGTCGA